>MDTE01101088.1_pt1 | contig 24717 bp, 25 predicted proteins | sample 811231 | NCBI WGS metagenome assembly MDTE01 (sample SAMN05326651, study PRJNA326480) | marine metagenome | isolation source: seawater | place: Indian Ocean: Red Sea | collected 2010 | reverse complement strand
GCTTTTTCTAGAAAGCTATACAACATATTACAGAATCCACTCACAGCTCCAACCGGCAGACCATCACTTTTTCTAGTTAATGGGGGTAAAGCATAGTACGCTCTAAAAATGTAACCGGAACCGTCTATTAAAAATAAGTGTTTTTCTTTCGCCATAAATTTTTATATAAATTATTAATTTTAATGTTATTACAACCCGATCAACATGAATAGTTCAATCGCTTTAAAGGCAGAAAATGTGAATAAAATTTACAGACAAGGCAACGAAAATATTAATGCTCTCAGTAATGTTTCATTTGAAGTTAAAACTGGAGAAATTTTTGGTCTGTTAGGCCCTAATGGTGCGGGCAAATCTACGTTTATTAATATTTTAGCTGGTACAGTAAATAAAACAAACGGCTATGTAAATGTGTGGGGATTTAATTTAGACAAAAACCCAAGACAAGTTAGAGCTTCTATTGGAATTGTACCTCAAGAAATAAATGTTGATCCTTTTTTTTCTCCAAGAAAATTATTAGATATTCAGGCTGGGTTATATGGAATAAAAAAGAAAGATAGAATAACTAACGAAATTTTAGAATTAACAAACCTATCTGATAAAGCAAATGCCTACACTAGAAGTTTATCAGGTGGAATGAAAAGAAGGCTTTTGGTTGCTAAAGCAATGGTCCATCAGCCGCCAATTTTAATATTAGATGAGCCAACAGCAGGCGTCGATGTTGACCTAAGAAGAAAACTGCTTGAGTCAGTTAGAACATTAAATAAACAAGGCGTTACAATAATATATACAACACACTATTTAAAAGAAGCATCTGATATATGTGATAGAATTGCAATAATAAACAAAGGTAAATTAGTAGCTTTAAATTCTACTAAAGAACTGTTAAAAAACAATTCTGACTTAGAAGAAGTCTTTATAGATTTAACAAAAAATTAAATGATATATATTAATTCAAAATACAAAATCAAAGATACTCCAACAAAGATTTTAATCTCTTTTTTATTTACTATTTTAATTGCAATAAGTTCAAAAATTAGTGTGCCTTTTTATCCTGTGCCAATGACAATGCAAACTTTTGTTGTATTACTATGCGGAGTAATTTTTGGTCCAAAATTTGGATTTTTAACTCTTAGCTTATACATCTTTGAAGGCGCTATTGGTTTACCTGTATTCCAAGGAACCCCGGAAAAAGGTTTAGGAATAGTGTATTTAATGGGTCCAACAGGAGGCTATTTAATTGGTTTTATTATCTCAGCTTTTATAGCTGGTTCATTGTTTTCCAAAGAAATTTCATTTAATAAAAAGTTTTTTATCAAACATAATACAAGTGAGAGTCTTATCTCTGTATTTATAAAATTATTAATTTCTTTAACTCCAGTTTATCTATTAGGATTAATCTGGCTTGGGACAGTTTTAGGTTGGGATAAGCCAATTCTTGAATTTGGTTTATATCCGTTTATTCTTGGTGAGTTTTTTAAAGTTACTTTGCTATCATTTATTATTTGTAAATTCAACAATTACAAATTAGTTTGAATAAATTTCAATCTCTAGAAGGAAATTGGGTCGTTAAAAAACGAGTCAAAAAAAATGTATCTATGAGAGGTTATTGTATAATTAAAAGTTTATCAAAATCCTCTTACGAATTTACAGAGGATATCAAAACCAATATTGGTAATAAGTTAATTTCAGGATATCAAATATTTAAAATATTTGAATCTAAAAATAATATTAATTTTTATTTAAATATTGAAAATAATGGTAAAAAAAAAGTATATAATTTTAAAAAAGACAAGTTTTATCAATCACTTTATTTTTGCAAAAAAGATTTGTATCTTTCTAATCTGAAAATTATCTCTAAGAATTTTTTTACAATTTTTACTAAAATTAAAGGTCCAAAAAAAAATTTAGGTATTCTTGCAAATTATTATCGCACTATCTAGGCGATCTTTTAGATAAAATTCTTTGTAATGTTCTTCTATGCATTTTTAAACGCCTAGCTGTCTCTGAAACATTTCTGTTACATAACTCAAAAACTCTTTGAATGTGTTCCCATTTGACACGATCAGCAGACATGGGATTTTCTGGTGGTTGCGCTTTACTATTAGGCTCGGCCAGTAATGCTGCCTCAACATCTTCAGCATCGGCAGGTTTTGCCAAATAATCTATTGCTCCTGATTTTACTGCAGAAACTGCTGTGGGTAAATTTCCATACCCTGTTAACATGACGACTCTACTATCTGGTTTTAATTTATGTATCTCCTCTATTACATCTAATCCATTTCCATCAAGTAGCCTTAGATCAACTACAGCGAAACCTGGTGGTGATTTCCTGGCAAATATAAGACCCTCTTCCACACTTTTAGCAAGAGAAACATTAAAGCCTTTTGTTTCCATGGCTCTGCCGAGACGGTTTCTGAATGGGTCATCGTCATCAACAATAAGTAAGGTTTTATCGCTAAAATCTGCAATATTCATTTTACCAGGACTATTTTTCATAAGTTATATATAGGGCTCATCTCCATTTTTACAACTCTTACAGAGTAAATAATCCATAGATTAACTCTAAATTTTAAACAAAATTTCGTGTTTTTTTTTCTTTACATAAATTCAAAATACTTTATTCCGCGAAAGAGGGTTGTTTTTTTTGCGGAATTTTTTTTAAAAAAAACTACCGACTGTTAACTAACGAGAGGTTTTATGAGATGGCAAAATTTCAGTGTGTCAACGAGTTGGTCAAAGCTTTACAGCCGATAGATCCAGTATATTGTTTCAGAAAACATAGTTTAAAAATAGCATCAAATTGGTTTAAACAAAATTTTCCTGGTGAAGTTTTGTACGCAGTGAAGTGTAATCCAACCGAGACAATTATAAAAACATTAATTAAAAATGGAATTAATAGTTTCGATGCCGCTTCAATTGAAGAAATAAAATTAATAAAAAAACTATCACCAAACTCAAAAATATTTTTCATGCATACTGTCAAGAAAGAAAAGAGCATCTTTGAAGCCTATTTCTCATATAACGTTAAAGCATTTGCTTTTGACAGTAAAGAAGAATTAGAAAAAATTATTAAGACTACTAAAAACGCCAAAGATCTTGAATTATTTTTACGTATACAAACCTCCAATGAGCATGCAGAAATTGACTTATCGAAAAAATTTGGTGCAAACGTTAATGAAGCGATATCACTAGCTAAATTAGGTAAATTAAAATCAAAGAAATTTGGTTTAAGCTTCCATGTTGGATCTCAATGTATGCATCCAATAGCTTATTCAAAATCAATTAGAGATTTAGGAAATATAATTAAAAAATCTAACGTTGTGCCTGATGCTATTAACGTTGGTGGTGGTTTTCCAACAACCTACCCTGATCTTTACCCCCAACCAATTAAAAACTATTTTTCAGAAATCACAAAAGCAATAAAAAAATTAAATCTTAGCAAAGAACCAAAGCTTTTGTGTGAACCAGGTAGAGCATTAGTTGCTGAAAGTGGATCGACAATTGTGAGGATTGAGCTTAAAAAAAAACAAAACTTATACATCAACGATGGTACATATGGATCATTATTTGATGCTGGTACACCTAAATTTATTTTTCCAACTAAAGCTATTCAACTCAACGGCCCGCCTTCAAAAAGATTAATTCCCTATAGTTTTTATGGACCTACCTGTGATGGGCTAGACTACATGAAAGGACCATTTATGTTACCTGCAAATATTAAAACAGGCGATTATATTGAAATCGGTCAACTCGGAGCGTACGGAATAAGCTTTAGAACAAATTTTAATGGGTTCTATTCAAATCAAATTCATGAAGTGAAAGACAAGCCTTTAATGTCAATTTACGAAGCTGACGAAAATCATAACGTCAAGACATTATTTGCATAGATATGGGGCACAACAAATCAAGCTTCTTAAAACAAGCTGTTGAACATATTGATATTACATCCTTCGATGCACGGCCAATTATAGACTCTATGTCAAAGATGTCATTTGTATCTAGAGAAACAGCCAATGCCGCTAAAATATTTAATAATATGTTAAGCGATAAAGATTGTACAATTTTTTTGACTTTAGCTGGCTCGACCTCCGCAGCAGGTTGCATGCAACTTTATGCAGATTTGGTAAAATATAACATGGTTGATGCAATTGTAGCAACAGGAGCATCAATAATAGATATGGATTTTTTTGAAGCGTTAGGTTTTAAACATTATCAAGGTTCTCAATTCGAAGATGATAGCGTCCTTAGAAAAAATTATATTGATAGAATATACGATACTTATATCGACGAGGATCAGCTACAAAGTTGTGACCGCACTATTGGTGAAATAGCTGATACATTAGCACCTAAATCCTATACCTCAAGAGAATTTATATATGAACTTGGAAGATACCTAAAATCTAAAAGTAAAAAAAAGGATTCATTAATAGAATTAGCATACGACAATAGCGTTCCAATTTTTTGTCCAGCTTTTACCGACAGTTCTGCTGGTTTTGGGTTAGTAATGCATCAAGAAAGAAATCCAGAAAAACATGTTACAATTGATACAATTAAAGAATTTAGAGAGTTAACTGAAATAAAAATTCAATCTAATGTATCGGGTCTAATGATGATTGGTGGTGGCGTTCCGAAAAATTTTATACAAGACACAGTAATATGTGCAGAATTATTAAATAAGAAGGTCGAAATGCATAAATATGCAGTTCAAATAACCGTTGCTGATAGTCGTGATGGTGCTTGTAGTAGCTCGACTTTAAAAGAAGCTAGTTCATGGGGTAAGGTAGATACAGCTGAGGAGCAAATGGTTTTTGCAGAAGCTACATCCGTTATGCCTTTAATAGCAAGCGATGCATATCATAGAGGTTTATGGAAGAGAAGACCAAAAAGAAATTTTTCTCAAATTTTTAAAAATGAAAACTGTTAAATCATCCAATGGATTTTTGGGTCTCCCTAACGAAATTAAAAGTAAAAATAAAGTTTTAGTTATACCATTTGGTCTTGAAAGCACAGTAAGTTATGGGCGTGGTACAAAAATAGGTCCAGAAAAAATTATTAAAGCGTCACACCAAGTAGAATTATTCGATGATGAATTAAAAAAAGAACCATATAAAAAATTTAACTTGAAAACCCTGAGAGAAGAAAGAATAAAAAAAAAGTTAAGTCAAGCCCTAGAACAACTGACTAAAATTATTAACAAAACTATTAATTTAAAATACTTTCCGTTAATTCTTGGCGGTGAACATTCTATTACACCAGCAATAATAAAATCGTTCAAAGAAAATTATTCAAAATTAACCATAGTACAAATTGATGCTCATGCCGATTTAAGAAATCAATATTTAGGAAATAAAAATTCACACGCTTGTGCTATGAGAAGGTGCCTTGATTTTAAAAATGTAGATATCATAAGTATAGGCATACGTAATATATGTAAAGAGGAATTTGAATTCGTTAAAAAAAATAAGAATAGAATAAAAGTCATCTGGTCAAAAGATATCTCGAAAAAAAATAAAACAAGAATTAAAAATTTAGTTAAAAATAAAAACATATATTTAACTTTTGACGTTGACGCCTTTGATAGTAGTTTAATGCCAGCAACTGGGACCCCTGAACCAGGTGGTTTATTTTGGAATGATACCTTAGATATAATTAAAACTATATTTAAAAATAGTAATGTAATTGGGGCTGACGTCAATGAGTTAGCACCTAAAAAAAATTTACATGCATGTGATTTTTTAACAGCTAAATTAGTCTATAAAATGTTATCTTATAAATTTGCAAGTTGAGAATTAGTCCATTCGATTGCAATCATTGCTCCAGCATTTTTTTTATTACTAAACTCAACTTTTGCTGAACATCTCTCTAATAAATTTTTTGAAATAAAAATACCTAAAACCATTCCCTGTATATTTTTCCTTACTTTTTCTGAACTTACATAAGGTTGACCAAGACTTGATATAATATTTTCATCAAATCCAGAACCATCATCATCTATAACTATTATAGTATTTTTTTTCTGTTGATTTATCTCTATATTAATCTTTTTTTTTGAAAATTTTATAGCATTCTCAATAAAATTTCTTAAAGCATAACTAATTTCTGTTTTTTTAGACATCTTGATTCTTTCATTTAGTGACTTATTTATAACGATAATTTCCTTGTTTAATTTATTTTCCAATGAAAAAACAATTTCATTAATTAGCTCTTTAGGTGATACGTTATAAATAAACTGATCCTGCTGCTTTCTCTCTGCAATATCCTTTAATATCGAACTACATCTTGACGCTTGATTAATTAAAAGATTAATATCATCCTTAGCAGACTTATTGTCTATTAATTGCTTTTGTAATTCTTTTCCAACTAACGATATAGTAGCAAGTGGAGTTGCAAGTTCGTGCACTGCGGCTGCGGCCATCCCTCCAACTGAATTCACCACTTTTTCATTTGTTAATTCTTCTTCAAGTTTATTCAAAGCCCCCGCTCTTACTCTATTATCTCTACCTAATTGATAAGCATAATTCCCTAAAAAAACTATTCCTATTGTAAGCGAAAGCCACATTCCAAAATGATAAAATTTTGGTAAATTTAATTCATTACCTTGAGGCGTTGGTAAGGGCATATGATATATTGCAATAATAGTTGAGAAAATAATTGAGCATGCAACTATAAACTGACTACTTCCCCTAGATAAATAAGTAACAGAAATGGTTGTTGGAACTATTATTAAAATTGAAAATGGGTTTGATAATCCTCCTGTCATAAAAAGTAAGACAATCAGTTGTACTAAATCATAAGAAATACTAACAGTAGCATAAAAATTATTAATTGTTATGAACCGTGATTTATTTAATTCTAGGAAAATATTTACCAACACAGACAAGGAAATTAATATTAAAGTTTCAAAATATGGAAATTGAAATTTGAGACCGTAGTAGACAAATGAGACTGTAAAAAATTGCCCAATTACGGCAATCCATCTTATATTAATTAAAGTTTCTAATGTAATTCTGAGATTTTTTGGATTTATTTGCTCTTTAAAAAACATATTTTAAATGTCTAAATTTACGACATTTATAGCATTGGAATTTATAAAATTCTTTCTTTTAGAAACATCTTCACCCATAAGGGTATAAAAAATATCTTTATCAGCTTCTGATGGCGCAGATCCTTCGCCGTTTACATCTGAATAATTCACTTTTAATAATGTATTATTTTTAGGATTGAGTGTTGTTTCCCATAGTTCGTCAGGATTCATTTCTCCAAGTCCTTTGAAACGTTGTAATGATAAATTTCTTTTTCCGATTGTAATTATATTTTCCATAAATTTTAAAAAAGTATTAGTTTCGAAAGTTTTTTCACCCTCAGTTATAATACATGTTTGATTAAAATTTTTTGCAATTTTATTATAAATAGACATTTTTTTTATTAAAGATTCATTTTGCATAAACTTACTACTTAATTTTTTTTCTATCTTTTCATGATAAAATTCTCTTTTTAGAATAAAAAAATCATCTTCGAAAAAACCACTCCATTTTGTTTGATCTTTTTCTAACATACTATTTAACTTTTCAGCAACCGCGACAATGGCTCCTGCTTTTTTTTTGTTATTTTTATCATCTAAGATCAAAATTTTTTTATCTTTTTCAGTAAAGGCACCAATTGTTACAAGCTGTTCCAGTATTTCCTGATCACCGTCAATAGATTTCATTAAATCATACAAATCATAGCATTGGCTGATAAAATTTTTATCAAAATTAAAGGCCTTATTTTTTTTGAATTCAATATTTATTATTCTATCTACAGAGTTCTTAATTGCTAGTTTTTCAAGATCCTGATTATTTCTAAGATAATTTACTATTTTTCCAACTTTTATTTTATACAGTGGAGGTTGGGCTATATATATATGACCTCTTCTAATTAGTTCACTAAATGGCTTGTTGTTAAAAAAGGTCAAAAGCAATGTTCGTATATGCGAACCATCAACATCAGCATCGGTCATAATGACAATTTTTCCATATCTTAGCCTATTAATATCAAATGGATCAACTCCGGTGCCAATAGCATTGATTAAAGTTACAATCTCATTCGATGAAAGCATTTTTGAGAACACTTTTTTTCCATTTGATACATTATTTTTGTTTTCAACAAATGTATTGAGAATTTTACCACGCAGAGGTAAAACCGCTTGAAATTCTCTATTTCTACCTTGTTTAGCTGATCCACCCGCAGAATCTCCTTCTACTATAAATAATTCTGTTTTGGTTATATCGTTTGATTGACAATCAGCTAATTTTCCAGGCAAGCTTGTAATATCAATTGCATTTTTTCTTCTTACATTTTCTCTTGCCTTTCTTGCTACTTCCCTTGCAATGGCTGCTTGGATAATTTTTCCAATTATCATTTTTGCAATTTTAGGATTTTGATCAAACCATAAAGATATTTTTTCGTTTGTAATTGTTTCGACGACAGGTCTTACTTCTGAGGAAACTAATTTCTCTTTTGTTTGTGATGAAAATTTAGGATCAGGAACTTTAATTGATAGTACACATATTAAACCCTCTCTCACATCATCTCCAACTATAGTAACTTTATCTTTCTTAAGTAATCCATAATTATTTGCATATTTATTTATTAATCTTGTTATAGAATTACGAAAACCTAACAAATGAGTGCCACCATCTTTTTGAGGAATATTATTAGTAAAACATAATACATTTTCATTAAATGAGTTGTTCCAAAGCAAAGAGCATTCTACGTTGATCTCATTTTTTTTTGACTGGTAATAAATTGGTTCTTCTAATACTACTTCGTTATCTTCATTTTTTATTTTACTCTTTGGTTTATTAAGATCATATACAAATTCTTTTACACCACCCTCAAACTTGAAAATTAAATTTTTTTCTTTTTCTTTTCTTTCATCTTTCAATTCAATTTTAAGGCCTTTATTGAGGTATGCTAATTCTTTTAAACGCTTTTCTAAAATTGCTAAATTAAATTCTGTATTTGAAAAAATTTTATTTGAGGGTAAAAAAGTAACATTTGTACCATTTAAATCTGATTTACCTACGTTTCTTAAGGGAACTTTTGTAATACCATTTTCAAATTCAATTTGATATTTTTTTCCATCTCTAAATATTTCTACTTTTAGATTTTCTGACAATGCGTTTACTACTGATACTCCTACACCATGCAGACCTCCTGAAACTTTATAAGTCTTATGATCAAATTTACCACCAGCATGCAATTGAGTCATAATCACTTCAGCGGCGGAAATCTTTTCTGTTTTGTGTATTTCTACCGGTATGCCTCTTCCATTGTCAGAAACTGTTACAGAATTATTTTTGTGAATAGTGACAGTGACTGTATCACAAAATCCAGCTAGAGCTTCATCTATTGCATTATCTACAACTTCAAAAACCATATGATGCAGACCAGATCCGTCATCAGTATCCCCAATATACATTCCAGGACGCTTCCTTACAGCATCAAGGCCCTTTAAAACTTTTATAGAATCGGCGCCATAATTATTTTTTTTTGAAACAGCTGTAGACATTTATATTTTTTTAAGGTTTAAAATTTATTCATTATATCATTGTTGAGTACAAAAATGGAGCGATAGATTACTGTAAATGTATATAAAAACCTTTATTATCAATGACTTGAAACAAATTTTTATTAGTTCCTGTATACCAAATTTGTGTATCAAATTTATCAACTTCATCAAATAATTTTTTAAAATTCTCAGCATCTATGTGAGAAGTAGCTTCGTCCAATAATAAAATAAACTCTTTATTTTCATTTTTTAGCTTCCAACAATTTGCAAGAATAATAGTCAATAAACAGGATTTTTGTTCACCTGTTGAACACCTATCTGTATTAAATTTATTTGTTTTATCAAAGAATAAAGTTTGATCTGAATTTATACTAAAATTTGTTCTTTTACTAACTTCGTCTAATTGTCTTTGCTCTTTTAACTTTTTCGCAAATAAATTAATTATAGTATTTCTATCATTATTTTTTAGATAGAGATCATTCACAAATTCTATATAAACACCTCGAAATTTTTTTAATTTGCTATCTATTAATTGATTTATTTCCTCTGCATATATTCTTCTGATATTACAAACCTCATAAATATTTTCAGCAAGCTTGTTTTCTATTATATCTAACCATTTTTCATCTTTGGATGTTTTTAAAATTTGTAGTCTTTCGGACGAATTTTTTTTGAAAGTTATAATTAGCTTTGAAAAATGTTTGTTATTTTGAGAAATCATTTTGTCAATAAAGTTCCTTTTTAAGGTCTGTCCTTCATACATAATTTTATCCATATACGGTGATAACCAAATAAAATTATTAAAACTTTTTATTTCTTGAATTGATACATTTTTATTATCTAAAGATAATTTTTTTTTTAATTTACCCTCCTCATTAATTATTTCATAATTTAAATTATAATTATCATTTTTTAAGCTTAACAAAATTTCAACTTTCGTGTTCAGTTTCTTTTCTTCTTTGACTGGAAAAACTTCACCTAAACTACTTCCTCTTAAACCTTTTGTATTTGAAAAAAAAGTAAAGCTATCTAATAAATTTGTTTTACCGACACCATTTTTTCCGTAAACAACAATGTGTTTAAAATTTTTTTCTAAATTTAGAGAATACTTTTTATAAGATTTGAAATTTTGAATTTTTATTTTTTCAATCCTTGCCATTTATTCATTTTTTAAATTACTCGCATTGGCATAATGATATATGTGCTTAACGGATCATTTTCATCTTTAATACATGTTGGGGAAGTTGCGTCTTTCAACATTAATGTAATATCTTTGCTTTCTAAAACACTAGCAACATCAATCAAGTAATTTGAGTTAAAGCCAATTTCTAAAGGTTGACCTTTATATTGCGTCTGAACTTCTTCTATTCCATCCCCAGAAATTGCATCATTTATCAGGAATTTCATAATACCTTCATTTAAAGATATTTTAATAACACCCTTTCTATCTGAAGATAATGATTTCAATCTGTCTAATGCACTAATAAATTCATCAACATTTGATTTGGCTGACACTCGATCATCTTTTGGTATTACCTTTTCATAATCTGGGAATTTACCATCTATGACCTTAGAAATTAATACAATTTCTTTATATATAAATTTAATTTTGGATTTTGTTGATAGTATTTTAATATTTATCGAATCCTCATCAATTATTGTCAATAATTCATAAACAGTTTTTTTGGGTAATATAACTGGATAAAAATGATTACTCCCTTCAATTTTAATTGCCGATTTGCTTAAACGATGCCCATCTGTTGCAACTGCAACCAGCTCATTTTCTGACTCTCTTTTATCTAAGTAAACACCATTTAAATAGTGTCTAGTTTCGTCATTTGATATTGAAAATTTTGTTTTATTTATAATTTTTAAGAATTCATAAGACGGAACCTCTAAATATTCTTCATCCATATTATCTTCCAAAATGGGAAACTCATCCGATGAAATACATGTAAGATTAAAATCTGACTTACCAGATATTAGCTTTAATCTATTGTTTTCTTTTAAGGTTATGTGTAATGATGAACCGGTCTTTAATTTCCTAACAATATCATAAATTACTTGAGCTGTTGTAGTAGTAGTTCCTTCTATAATTGTATCACATATTAGATTTTCTGTTATTATAATATCTAAATCAGTAGCTGTAATTTTAAGAGAACCATTTCTGGTCTCCATCATTACATTACCCAAAATTGGTAATGTGTTCTTCTTTTCAACAACTCCTTGGACATGGGCTAAAGACTTTAATAATGTATCCCTGTCTATCTTAAATTCCATCTTATCTTTTGATTATTCTATCAGTAATACCCTGGACTTCATTTTCAAATTGCCTATCCTTTGACATCAGCTCTTCGATTTTTTTTATTGCATGAATAACTGTGGTATGATCTCTCCCAGTGAATTTTCTACCAATTTCAGGCAATGATTTAGTAGTCAATTTTTTTGATAAATACATTGCTATTTGTCTTGGTCGTGCAATATGCCTGGAACGCCTTGCAGACAAAAAATCGTTCATAGATAGGTTGTAAAATGCTACAACAATTTTTTGTATATCTTCAATATTTATTACTGATTGCATATTGTTCAAAAGATCTTTTAAAATTAGTTTTGCGTCTTGTAGAGTTGGGGTTTTATTTTGAATTCTAGCTGAAGCAATAATTCTATTTAAGACTCCAAGCATATCTCTAACACTAGATTTAAATTCATTAGAAATAAAAGATAATATTTCGTCATTTATTAAAATCTCATTACCAAAATGATTCTTTTCAGCTAAACATCTTTTTTTTAGAATTTCTAATCTCAAACCTATATCTGGTTGTTGAACATCAACCACCAAGCCGCCAGATAATCTTGATTTAATTCTATCTTGAATTCGATCTAATTCGTTGGGAGATCTATCACATGAGATTACTACTTGGGACTGGTTTTCTAATAAACTATTAAAAGTATAAAAAAATTCTTCTTGCGTAACTTCTTTTCCGCTAATGAACTGAATGTCATCTAAAATAAGAACATCTGCATTTCTAAAAATTTCCTTAAACTTATGTGTATCTTTATTTTTTATTGATTTCACAAATTGGTACATAAATCTCTCAGCAGATAAATAGATAACTTTTTTGTCTAGCTGTTTTAATTTATTACCAATAGCATTTAAAATATGTGTTTTTCCCAATCCAACACCACCATAAATATACAATGGATTATAATGGCCTAGACTCTCAGTAACTCTTTTGGCCGCAGAAATAGCCAACTGGTTACTTTCACCAGTAACAAAACTATCAAAATTCAATCTTGGATCAATTCGATTGATTCCATAATTTGTATCTTTTAAATCTATAACTTTTGTACCAGATCCGAAATCTAATATGTTTGTTGATCTTTTATCATCAAAAATTTCATTAATTTCAAATTGTATTCTAGAAACAGAATTATCTAATTTTTGATAATGATCTAAGATTTTATCAGCATAATGTGAAACTATCCAATCTCTAACAAATCTTGTTTTGACAACTAAGATTAAAGAAGCAAAATCAATTCCTTTAGCTTCTACATTCTGAATCCAACTTTTATAAACATCTAATCCATAAGTTTCTTTTAATTTTTGTTGAACTATCTCCCAATTTTTTTTTATGTCTTCATTAATTTGTAAAGCGGGTGAATTATTCATGAAATATTGTTTTAGATAAATCTAATAACTGAAGCAACAAAAAAAATATAAAAATCAAAAAAAAATTATCAACTGAAGATTGAGAAAAATAGTAAAAAAAAATTTAAAGGAAAAAAAAATTATACACGTAAAAGTAATTTTTAATTTCAATTTAAAATCTAAGATTGAAATTTAAAACGATAAGTTGAATTTAAACTATTTAAACTTGTGATGTGTAAACTTAATTCATCAAGGCAATTTTTTTTGCTGTTCTTGAAATTTTTCTAGAAACTGTCTGCCTTCGTATAGAGCCTTTTTTAGAAACTTTCATTAACTTAGATTGAAAATTATCAAAAAGTTTAGAAGCTTTATTCTTGTCACCACTTTTGATTGCATTTTCAATCGTTGATATAGCGTTTTTATACTTACCAATCCTTATGCGATTTACAGCTGTTTTGGATTTTATAACTTTAGTCCTTTTTTTTGCTGAAGTTGTGTTTGCCATTTTACTAGATTGGCAGGTTATATAATTTTTTCATTTCTGGTCAATACTATGTTTGACACTTAGAACAATAAAAAATTGACCGTCCAGAGCGAAATATGCGCCTAATTTTGCCTTTGCAGCATGATCTCTGGCATCTTAGACCCCTCCTGCCATAAACCCTAAAGTTTTTTTGATAAGAACCGACCTTCCCTTCAGAATTGTGATAATTAGCTATCGTAGACCCACCCGCTATAATTGCATTTTTGATTATTTTTTTAACAGAATTAATTATTTTCCTAATTTCGTTATTATTGAGTAAATACCCTTTTTTCTGAGGATTTATTCTACTTAAGTACAAAACTTCATTAACATAAATATTACCTAATCCAGCGACTATTGACTGATTCATCAAAAGATTTTTAATTGATGATTTTTTGTTGAAAATTTTTTGTTTCAGATATTTAGGACAAAATTTGCTTGATAGTGGTTCGCATCCAAGTTTTGCTAGGTGAATATTAGAAAATACTTTTTTTTTATTTATTTTCTTTATAAAACCAAATTTTCGGATGTCATTATAAATTAATTCAAATTTTTCAAATGCGATTTTTAAATGATCATGCTTCATAATTATATCTTTGTTATTATAAAAGCTGGTATCTATCTTTTTCATATTTTTTTTTACAAAATAAAATCTTCCTGTCATGCCAAGATGAATAAGTAAAATATTTGAGGTATCAAAAAAAACTAAGATATACTTTGAACGTCTTTTAATTTTTTTAATAATTTTTCCTTTTAAATCCTGTAATTTTTCATCATTTAAATTATATCGAAGTTTAGGATTAATAATTGTCACACTAACAACTTTTTTTAGTAAAATTTGTTTTGATAAGCTTCTTTTAGTGATTTCAACTTCTGGAAGTTCTGGCATATAATTTTTTTTTTTATAGACTAAAGATCTAAAAAATTATGAAAAATATACACCATTTCAAAAATAAAAAATATGTAAATGATGTTTTTGATAATGTTTATCAAAATTATGATTTTATGAATGATATAATGTCTTTTGGAACACATAGACTATGGAAACAAGAGTTTGTAAATAGTATAGAAATTAAGCCTGAGCATAGTATAATCGATATGTCTTCGGGAACTGGTGATATTTCAAATCTTATTTTAAAGAAAAATAGTTTACAAAAAGTTTTAAGAATTGAACCTAATTATAACATGCTAAATCATAAAATTTCAAAATTTAATAAATTTAAGGAAGTAAGGCATGTTTGTGGTTATGCAGAAACTATTCCATTAAAAAACTGCAGTTACGACTCTTATATAATTAGCTTTGGCCTACGTAATGTCACCAAAATTGACAATGTACTAAATGAAGCTTTTAGAGTTTTAAAGAAAGGAGGTGGATTTTACTGCTTAGAATTTTATAAGGTTAATAAACCAATAATAAGTGAATTTTATAAATTTTATTCAAAAACAATTCCTTTTTTTGGAAAATTATTTAATAAAGATTCTAGTCCGTATGAATATCTTATAAAAAGTATAGAAGATTTTCATTCTCAAAATGAAATTAAAAAAAAATTAATAAAATCAGGTTTCGCTAATGTGAATATAAAAAATATATTTGGTGGGATAGCATCAATCCATTATGCATGGAAATTAAATGATTAAAAAAATATTAATCTTGATTAAAATTGGAAGAGCTTTAGCAAAATCTTCAACTTTAGACTATTTTGGAGAAATCTATCAGCCAAACGTATTTATTAGAATATTTATAAAAATATTTGGCTTTTCTTCTTTTCGAAAAAAAAGTTTAGACAGTAAGAGTGTTGGATTTAGATTAGCTAACGCATTAAAGGATCTTGGTCCAACTTTCATAAAACTTGGACAATTTTTAGGTACAAGGCCAGATATAGTTGGAAATGATTTAGCCAAAGAATTGCAAAGTCTTCAGGATGATCTGCCACCTTTTAAAATGTCAATTGCAAAAGAAAGTATTCAAAATGAAATTGGAGAAAAAAAATATAATCAGATTGAGGATTTAACTCAACCTATTGCTGCTGCCTCGATTGCACAAGTCCATTTTGCAAAAATTGATGGCAAAGATTTTGCAATAAAGATTTTAAGACCAGATATTGAAAAAAAATTTAATGAAGAGCTTGATGCCTTAATGTTATTTGCTTCAATTGTAGAGACAGTTTTGCCTAAAACAAAACGTTTAAAACTCATAGAGGTTGTACATTTGCTTAAGGAAATAACTACAATAGAAATGGACCTACGGTTTGAAGGATCTGCTGCAAGTGAACTTAGAAAAAATACATTATCAGACCCAAAATTTATTGTTCCTCAAATTAATTGGGATTTTACATCAAAAAGAATGTTAACCTCGGAAAAAGTTGTAGGCATCAGTATTAAAGATATTGAAAAGATTAATAAATTAAAAATTAACAAAAAAGAGTTAGCAAAAAATATTATTCAAAATTTTCTTAGACAAGCTGTCGGTGACGGTTTTTTTCATGGTGATATGCACCAAGGGAATTTATTTGTTGATACAAATGGCAATATAATTCCAGTAGATTTTGGAATTATGGGAAGATTAGATGATGCTAATCGTAAATATTTAGCTGAAATATTATATGGATTTATTAATAGGGATTATGAAAAAGTGGCTGATGTTCATTTTATTGCAGGTTTAGTACCATCGGATCAATCGAAAGAATCTTTTTCTCAAGCTTTAAGATCAATTGGAGAGCCTATTTTTGGTCAATCCATTAAAAATATATCAGCAGGTAAACTTTTAGCTCAGTTGTTCGAAATTACAGAACAATTTAATATGGCTACACAGCCACAACTTCTACTTTTACAAAAAACAATGGTAGTGGTTGAAGGAGTAGCAAGAACATTAGATGAAGATGCAAATATTTGGGAGATTTCAAAACCAATCTTAGAAGGTTGGCTTAAACAAGAAGTAGGGCCAGAAGCTAAATTCAAACAAGCCATTCAAACTACATCAAAAGTTATGGATAGATTGCCTGCGCTACCAGGGATAATGGATAATGCAAGTAAAGCATTGGAGTTGCTCGCTGCAGGAACAGTTGCTAGTAACAATGAAATTGCAAAAAAATTTGAATACGAAAAACTAAAAATTCAAAATCAACACAGCAAAATTATTATTTTTATTTTAATAGTAGTAATTTCTTTATTAATAATATTTAATTAACTACAATATGCAAAAATCAAAAAAAATATTGTTAATTATTTCAGGCGGAATTGCTGCTTACAAAATGTTAGATTTAATTAGAAATCTTGTGTCGCAAAACTATGAAATTAAAACTATTTTAACAAAAACTGCTGAAAAGTTTATAACACCACTATCAATTTCAGCATTATCAAAAAATAAAGTTTATCATAATGAGTTCAACTTAAACGATGAAATTGAAATGGATCATATTGCTCTTTCAAGGTGGGCAGATTTGATCCTTATAGCGCCAGCTACTGCAAATATAATCGAAAATATTGCTAATGGGTCCGCTAATGATTTTATAAATACCGTAATATTAGCATCAGATAAGAAAATATTTTTAGCACCAGCAATGAATGTTAAAATGTGGGAAAACAAGGCTACTCAAGCAAATGTCTTAAAGCTTAAATGTAGAAATTTTGGTTTTATTGGACCATCTATTGGTCAACTGGCATGTGGAGAACACGGAGAAGGGAGAATGACAGATGTTAATGAAATAGAAATTACGATTAAAAATTATATTAACAGAAATTACAAATTGAAAGCTTTAATAACAGCGGGACCAACAAGAGAATATATTGACCCTGTTAGATATATTTCAAACGAATCATCAGGGCTTCAAGGGTACCAGCTTGCAAAAAAAATGAACGAAGCTGGCATCCAAACAAAATTGATTTTGGGTCCTTCTAAATTAAAAATTGATGAAAATCTAAATGTTACTAAAGTAACTACAGGCAAAGAAATGTTTGAAGCTGTACAAGAAAGTCTACCAGTAGATATTGCAATTTTTTCCGCTGCTGTGGCAGATTTCAAAACTGAAAGGCAAGATAAAAAGATAAAAAAAAATAATAACGAATTAATACTTAAATTAAGTGAAAATGTCGATATTCTAAAATATATAGGTACACATAATGCCTTGAGACCAAAATTAGTTGTTGGTTTTGCTGCAGAGACAAACAACATTATAGAGTTTGCAAAGAAAAAACTTAAACAAAAGCATTGTGATTGGATTATTGCAAATGATGTGTCTGATAAGTCAATAGGATTTAATTCCAATAATAATGAAGTTGCAATAATAGAAAAAAATGAGAAAATTGAAAAAATTTCTAAACGAAATAAATCTGAAATTGCTTCAATTATAGTTCAAAAAATCCTAAGAGTGTTCTCAATTAATGAAAACCAAAGCGTTAATTAAAAAACTTTACCCCGATGTAAACGTTCCTGAATACAAGACATCTGGATCCTCAGGGCTAGACCTGGAAGCGTTTATCAAAAAAGATTTTATCTTAAAACCAAAAGAGACAATATTAATCCCTACAGGGCTTTCAATCGCAATTGAAGATAGCCTTGAAGTTCAAATTAGACCAAGATCAGGATTGGCTTCAAAAAATAAAATTACAATTTTAAATACCCCCGGAACAATTGATGCAGATTATAGAGGAGAAATAAAAGTAATTTTAATTAATTTAGGTGACAAAGATTTTATTATTAAGAAAGGCGACCGTATTGCTCAGATGGTTTTATGTCCAGTAGTCAAAGCAGAATTTGAAATAGTAAATGAGTTACCAAAAACCGTAAGGGGTGCGAGAGGGTTTGGATCAACTGGAAAAAATTAATGAAATTAACAAGTGATCAAATTACCAGGTATAGAGGACAAATAAATTTAAAAAAGATTAACATTCAAGGTCAAATAAAATTAAGAAATCAAAAAGTACTTATCATTGGAGCTGGTGGCATTGGATCACCTGTAGCTCTTTTTTTAGCTAGATCAGGCGTCGGATCATTTGGAATTGTTGACTTTGATAATATTCAAAAAAGTAATTTACACAGACAAATTTTGTTTGATCAAAAAGATATTGGATTAAAAAAAATATTTGTAACAAAAAGAAAAATTCAGCTTGTAGATAAAAATATTAAGGTAAAAACTTATGATTTAAAAATAAATCAAAAAAATTTGAAATTTATTATTAAAAATTACGACTATATTATTGATGGAACAGATAATTTTAAATCCAAACTTAATATAAACGATGAATGTTTCTTACAAAAAAAAAAATTATTTGTTGGATCTGTAAGTCAGTTTGATGCACATATATTTTTTTTTGATTTTTCAAAACAAGGATCTTGTCTTAGATGTTTCATGCCTAAAGCACCGAAGAATACTCCACGCTGTCAAGATGATGGTATTGTTGGAACAGTAACGGGTATAGCTGGAACAATTATTGCTAATGAGATTATTAAGGATGTTGTTGGAATTGCATCAAGCTTAAGAAATCAAACACTAATTATTAATTTAGAAAAGATGCTATTTAGGATGGTAAGGATAAAAAAAAGTATAAAATGTAAAAATCATGGTTAAGTTTTCATTAATATTTTTTATTTTATTTTTAATGCAAAATAACGCTTTTTCAGAGCTAAGAAGTCTAAAAAATAATAAAGTAAATGTAAGATTAGGGCCAGCAAAAAACTATCCGATAAAATTTATTTATGAAATAAAATATTTACCTGTAATTATTATTGATCACCATTATAATTGGAGAAAAATCAAAGATTATGAGAATGATAGCGGCTGGGTTCATATTTCTCAATTATCAAAAACAAAAACAGCCATAACTATAAAAAATAATAAAGTTATTTTTTCTTCACCATCTATATATTCTAAGCCAAAAGCTAAATTAAAAATTCATCAAGTACTAATTATTAAAAAATGTAATAATATTTGGTGCAAGGTTAAAAATTCTAAGATCAATGGATGGATTAAAAAAGAGTATCTATGGGGAATAAAAGAAGATAAAATTAGCAAAAAATAATATTTTAATTTTGTTTTATTAAATTGGATCATAAAGTATAAAACATCTTTTTATGACAAATAAAAACTCCTTTAATTTTGAAGATTTAATATCCTGCGCCAACGGCGATATGTTTGGATTGGGCAATGCAAGGCTTCCATCACCACCAATGCTCATGTTTGATCGTATAACTAAAATCTCCGAAAAAGGTGGTGAGTTTAATAAAGGCTATATGGAAGCTGAATTAGATATTAAAAAGGATTTATGGTTTTTTGACTGCCATTTTAAAACAGATCCAGTCATGCCAGGATGTTTGGGTTTAGATGCAATGTGGCAACTGGTAGGTTTCTTCTTAGGGTGGGTTGGCAACCCTGGTAAAGGACGTGCATTAGGAGTAGGTGAAGTGAAATTCACAGGAGAAGTTCTTAGGGATAATAAGTTGGCGAAATACATCATTGATATGAAAAGAATCATAAAAAAAGGAGAAACATCAGTTGGACTTGCAGATGGTATACTTTTAATTGATGATAAAAAAATATATAGTACGAAAAATTTGAAAGTTGGGTTATTTAAAAGTTAATTATGAAAAGAGTAGTTATTACAGGTATAGGTATAGTTTCTTGTTTAGGTAATAATCAAAATGAAGTTTATAACTCTCTTATAAACTCAAAATCAGGAATAAGTTTTAGCGAAGAGTATAAAGAATATAATTTAAAAAGTCACATTCACGGTAAACCTAAAATAAATTTGGAAGATCATATTGATCGTAAAGTAATGAGATTTATGGGTGCTGGGTCAGCTTATAATTATATCGCAATGTCGGAGGCAGTAAAAGATTCTGGTTTAAAAGATAATGAAGTAAGTAATGTGAATACAGGTATGGTTATGGGTTCAGGAGGACCCTCAATAGAAAATGTAATTTTAGCTGCTGATAAAACTAGGGAAAAAAATCCAAAAAAAATGGGACCATTTATTGTCCCGCGGACTATGGCTAGTACTGCTTCGGCAACCTTGGCGACTCCTTTCAAAATTAAAGGAACAAATTATACAATAAGCTCTGCCTGTGCAACAAGTGGTCATTGTATTGGCAATGCGATGGAGTTAATTCAACTTGGTAAGCAAAAAATTATATTCGCTGGTGGAAGTGATGAAGTCCATTTTGCAATGACTGCAATGTTTGATGCTATGACGGCGCTATCATCAAAGTACAATGATAATCCTACAACAGCCTCTAGACCATACGATAAGAATCGTGATGGATTTGTTATTTCTGGTGGTGGCGGTGTATTAGTATTAGAAGATTATGAGCACGCAGTAGCTAGAAATGCAAAAATATATGCTGAGATAACAGGATATGGTGCTACATCAGATGGATATGACATGGTTGCCCCATCAGGAGAAGGTGCTAAGCGATGTATGCAAATGGCATTAAAAACATCAAATAAAAAAATAGATTATTTAAATACTCATGGAACATCAACGCCCGTAGGAGATATAACAGAACTGAAAGCAGTTGGAGAAGTATTTAAAGATGATATACCAAAAATTAGTTCGACAAAATCCTTATCAGGACATTCCTTAGGTGCAACGTCAGTACATGAGGCGATTTATAGCTTAATAATGATGAGAAACAATTTTATATCTGCTTCAATAAATATTACAGAAATTGATGATGAAGCAAAAAATTTTCCAATAGTTCAAAAAGTTGAAAAAGATGTCAAACTTGATGCTATAATGTCCAATAGTTTTGGGTTTGGTGGAACAAATGCTACTTTAATATTTGAGAGAGTGTAAGCATGCTTCTTAAGGGTAAAAAAGGTTTAATCATGGGTGTGGCTAATGATAGATCAATTGCATGGGGTATATCAAAAAAACTTTCAGAGCATGGTGCTGAATTAGCATTCACGTATGTAGGTGACGCTTTAAAGAAAAGAGTAATTCCATTAGCTGAGTCCCTAGGATCAAAATTTACATTAAATTGTGATGTTGAACATAAAGACCAAATCGTAAATACTTTTCAAGAAATTAAGAAAAAATGGGGAGGCTTAGATTTTGTAGTTCATGCTGTTGCATTTTCCGATAAATCTGAATTATCTGGAGAATATTTAAATACTACAAGAGATAATTTTTTAAGAAGTATACTGATTTCATGTTTTTCTTTCACAGAAGTAGCTCAGGAAGCTACGCCAATAATGAAAGAAGGAAGTAGTATGATAACCTTAACCTACGAGTCGAGTAAAACTATTCCAAACTATAATGTGATGGGTGTTTGTAAATCTGCACTTGAGACAAGTACTAAATATTTAGCAAGAGATCTTGGTAAAAAAGGTATTAGAGTCAACGCCATAAGTGCTGGACCAATCAAAACACTAGCTGCCTCTGCAATCGGAGATGCTAAATTTTTGTATAAATGGAATGAGGATCATTCATTCTTAAAACGTAATGTTAATATTAACGATGTAGGAAATTCAGCTTTGTATCTTCTTAGTGACCTTGCTGGTGGTGTTACGGGTGAAATTCATTATGTCGATGCAGGTTATAATAAAGTGGGTATGCCAGATCCAAAAAATATGTCATGATTATTAGCTAATTGATATGATTATAAAACATTAAGAATTTAAAGCTTCTTTAATAGAGAGTTTTACTTTTCCTCTATCAAATCCAATAACTTTAACACTTACTTCGTCACCTTCTTTGAGTACATCAGAAACTTTTTCTACTCTCTTTGTAGCTAATTGCGAGATATGTACTAAACCGTCCTGCTTACCTAAGAAATTAACGAATGCACCAAAGTCCATAATCTTTACAACTTTACCAGAATAAATTTTCCCAATTTCTGGTTTCGCTGTTATATCTTTTATCATTTGCATAGCTTTATTTCTCGACTCCTCATCAGGAGCAGCAACAGTTACTGTTCCTTCATCATCAATATCAACCTTTGCACCAGACAATTCTACAATCTCTCTAATTGTAGCGCCACCTTTACCAATAACTGCTGCAATATCTTTTTTATCAACTATAACTTTTTCCATTTTTGGCGTATACTGAGATACTTCTGCATTTGATTTGCTAATTGCTTTATTCATTTCATTTAAAATATCTATTCGTCCCTGCTTTGCTTGGCTTAAAGCTTTTTCCATTATCTCAAATGTTATTCCTGTTATCTTTATGTCCATCTGAAGAGAAGTAATTCCATCTTTGGTACCAGCAACTTTAAAATCCATGTCGCCAAGATGATCTTCATCTCCTAAAATATCACTTAAAACTGAAAATTCATCACCTTCTTTTATTAACCCCATCGCAATACCAGCGATTGGTTTTTCAATTGGAACACCAGCATGCATTAATGACATTGATGTACCGCAAACAGTTGCCATTGAAGATGAACCATTTGACTCTGTAATTTCTGAAACAACTCTGATTGTATAAGGGAAATCTTCTTGACTTGGCAGAGCTGCATTTACTGCTCTCCATGCTAATTTACCATGTCCAATTTCACGTCTACCTGTTCCAATTCGTCCTACCTCTCCAACGGAAAATGGTGGGAAATTATAATGTAACATAAATCTAGATCTCAACATACCATCCAGACTTTCTGTTCTTTGTTCATCATCTGCGGTTGCCAATGTTGTTGTTACAATCGCTTGAGTTTCACCTCTAGTAAACAATGATGACCCGTGAACTCTTGGCAAAATTCCTACTTCACATTGAATTGGTCGAACCTGATCTAATTTTCGACCATCAATCCTTATTTTATTTTTTAAAATTTTAGTTCTCACTATATCTTTCTCTAAATTTTTGAACTGATCCATAATTTCAACTTTGGTATATGTTTCATCACCTTCAAAACTGGATTGTATTATTTCCCTAGCTTCGTTAATTAAACTTCCTCTAATTTTTTTGTCCTTCTCTGAAAAAGCTTCTTCTAATTTATTTGTAGCTAGATCTGAGACTTTATGTTTGAGTTCAGTAAAATCTTTTTCTTCAATTTTAAACTCTTCTTTATTTACTGCCTTTTTTAATTCTTCAATCATTTTAATAACTGGATTAAAACTTTCGTGCCCAAACTTCACTGCATTTAACATCTGTTCTTCTGTTAATCCTGACGTTTCTGACTCAACCATTAAAACTGCATCTTTTGTTCCCGCAACTACTAATTCTAGAGAAGATTTTTGAAGCATTTCTTTTGTTGGGTTCAAAACAAAATCATTATCAATATAGCCAACTTTTGAGGCAGCCACTGGTCCCATGAAAGGTAAACCGGATATACTTAGTGCTGCTGAACTTGCTATTAATGATAATACTTCTGGATCATTTTCTTTATCATAAGAAATCACTGTTGCTAAAACTTGTGTTTCATTTCTAAAGGAATTTGGAAACAATGGTCTAATAGGTCTATCTATTAATCTTGAAATTAATGTTTCTGCCTCTGTAGGTCTTGCTTCTCTTTTAAAATATCCGCCTGGAATTTTACCTGCTGAATAGTATTTTTCCTGATAGTTGACTGTTAAAGGAAAGAAATCGGTTTCTGGATTTGATTTTTTTGCTGCAACTGCTGTTGCTAAAATTATAGTATCACCTGATCTTAATATTACTGCACCATCCGCTTGTCGTGCAATTTTTCCTGTTTCTATTGATAACTTTTTTCCTGCCCATTCAATTTCTTTTTTTACAATGCTAAACATTTACTACTCCAACTATTTTCTTAGTCCAAGCTGCTCGATCACTTTCTTATATAGAGTAGGTTCTCTTTTATTTAAGTAGTCTAAAAGTTTTTTTCTCCTAATGATTAATTTACTTAATCCAGTATTCGAGTGCTTATCTTTTTTATTTTTTTTAAAATGCTCTGTTAAATATTTAATTCTCTCAGTTAAAATACCAATTTGTACTTCAGATGACCCAACATCTTTTGAATTTATTTTTAACGAATCGATTCTTTCTTTTTTTTGCTTTTGCATATCTATTTATTTGCCTGTATTAATTTTTCAATCTTTT
>MDTE01061315.1_pt1 | contig 24721 bp, 22 predicted proteins | sample 811231 | NCBI WGS metagenome assembly MDTE01 (sample SAMN05326651, study PRJNA326480) | marine metagenome | isolation source: seawater | place: Indian Ocean: Red Sea | collected 2010 | reverse complement strand
TGATAAGATTTAGAAGGGCCTCCTCAATGGGCGTATCTAACGCAGGAATAGGATCAGGTAATGGGTTTGGGGGTGGCGGTGCGCTTTGCGGCCGGTCATATTCAGGAGCCTCAGATACCAAAGGCGGGACGGGGATGGCAGCCACGACTGAGCCATTTTCTTTCAGAATAAGTTGCTCGTCCTTTGTAACACGCCCTATAATTGCGAAGTCCAGCTCCCATTTTTCGAAAATTTTACGGGCTTCGTCTTCGGCACCAGGTCTAAGGACCATGAGCATGCGTTCTTGACTTTCCGAGAGCATGATCTCATATGTCGTCATTGCCTCTTCGCGGACTGGAACTCGTTCCATATCAAGCTCAATACCAACGTTCCCTTTTGATGACATTTCAACCGAGGAAGACGTCAATCCGGCCGCACCCATATCTTGAATAGCGACAATGGCATCAGTAGCCATTAGCTCGAGACAGGCTTCGATTAGTAGTTTCTCGGTGAAGGGGTCGCCGACCTGAACTGTCGGGCGTTTCTCGTCGGAATCATCATCAAACTCAGCAGAGGCCATGGTAGCACCGTGAATGCCATCGCGCCCAGTCTTTGATCCAACGTAAACGACAGCGTTCCCTATACCGGCAGCTGCAGAATAAAAAATCTTGTCAGTATCAGCTAGTCCCACTGTCATTGCATTGACCAAAATATTACCATCGTAAGACGTATGAAAATCGCATTCACCTCCTACCGTTGGTACGCCAACACAATTGCCGTAGCCTCCGATCCCGGCAACGACACCTGAAATCAAATGGCGGGTCCTAGAATTTCTGGGATCCCCAAAGCGCAGCGCATTAAGATTAGCAATTGGCCTTGCGCCCATTGTGAAGACATCACGTAAGATTCCCCCTACGCCAGTCGCCGCGCCCTGATAAGGTTCAATAAAAGACGGGTGGTTGTGGCTTTCCATTTTGAAGACTGCCGCTTTCCCGTCGCCGATATCGATGACTCCCGCATTTTCTCCTGGCCCTTGTATGACCCAAGGGGCTTCCGTTGGTAACTCACGTAGCCAGCGTTTCGATGATTTATAAGAACAATGCTCTGACCACATGACAGAAAAAATACCGAGTTCGATCATGTTGGGTGTGCGTCCCATGATGTTTAGTACACGGTCGTATTCTTCCTTGGTAAATCCGTGTTCTAAAATAATTTCCGGAGTGATTTCTTTTTCAGTGTCTGCCACTGCTATTTTCCACTCCTATGCCGCGAGGTTATTTGCAAGGGCATCAAACATGCGCTTGCCGTCAAGACCGCCAAGGGCACCGTCTGACATCCGTTCCGGATGTGGCATCATGCCCAGCACATTGCCTTTTTCATTTAGGACGCCAGCAATATTGGCTGCAGATCCATTTGGGTTGGCTTCGTCGGAGGCCTCGCCGGCAGCGTCGCAATAGCGGAAAGCTATTCGTCCGTTGTCTTCAAGTCTTTTTAAGGTGACGTCATCAGAAAAATAATTGCCGTCGTGATGGGCGATGGGAATTCTGACAACGGCGTTATTCTCATAGCCGTCAGTAAAAACTGTTGAGGTGTTTTCTACCCGCAACAAGACGTCTCGGCAGACAAACCGCAAACCGGCATTTCGTAGCAGTGCTCCGGGAAGCAACTCGCTTTCGCAGAGAATTTGAAACCCATTACAGATCCCTAACACTGGTGTGCCAGCCTTAGCCTTGGTGGCAACCTCCCTCATCACCGGCGAGTTCGCGGCCATACTGCCAGCTCGAAGATAATCACCATAAGAGAATCCCCCCGGAACGACGATTAAATCAACCGAAGGAAGGCCGTTGTCTCCATGCCATACCATAACAGGGGGGGCGTCAGTACTAGCGGCTAGCGCGACTTGAACGTCACGGTCACAGTTTGAGCCCGGGAAAACAATGACGGCTGATTTCATAGGTCTAAATCTATCTGGTAGTCCTCGATGACGGTATTTGCCAATAGTTTGCGGCACATTGCCTCTGCAGCCTCACGGGCTTTATCCGGATTATTTTCAGCCACATCAATTTCAATAAACTTGCCTTGGCGGACATTATTTATCCCCGCAAACCCGAGGGACCCTAGTGCGTTGGAAATCGCTTTGCCCTGCGGGTCTAGTACACCATTCTTAAGCGCAACGTGGACGCGTATTTTCACAAAAAATTCCTAATATTTTAGAACGGCACTAAGGGACAGACATATAGCAAGTTTGCAGATTCCGAACAATGCTAAGCCCTAAAAGGTTAAGGCCTAATTCTTCTATAGCTCCACATTAATATATTTTGCCGTTTCTTCTGTATGATCAATAAATCGCCAAACTTTTCGGGAATTAAGAATTTCAGAAGTTTCGAGTGCTATTAGACTGGTTGATAGCGTTCCGAAACCTCGTTCAGTCTCTATAAACATTGCTTCCCCGGACACGGCGCCGTCGGTTCGTTCTGTCGACCCCATTAGTTTTTCCCAATGTTGCCAATCTTGACTATCAGGATCAGGCTGGCGTGTCCCTTGGAAGCGTGGCAAATGGAAAGACGTTCGCATAGAATTTTCGGCGTTCAAGTCCCATGCAGTGAGCATAGAGATACCCTCGGGAATATCAAAAATTTCTACCTTTTTTGCGTGTGGCCCAAGGCTTCGCAGCCACCAGGCATCACGATTGTCAGCTATAAACAAATTAAAACTACGATAGGCAGAAGGATTAATTTCTCCCAAGGCCTCTATGGCATAGGTAGCATCGTTGTGATCAAGCGCTTCGAGGACCAGCTCCCCCCGGCTACGCAAATTATCGTCCGGCCCTAGAGAGTCTTTCCGATTGAGTACCCCGGCAATAACACCTTCATCATTAATGCCCAGCCAAGAGCCCCCTGCTAGTTCATCTTTTCCTGCAACGACGTTGTTACGATCGGGCCAATGACGTCCTGGTGCATGCCACGGACGCTTTTTCATTTCATCGCGGTTGGCACCTAGAACAAGAGGCCAACGGTGATCAGGACGGCGCAGGAAAACAACAGTGCACATGATTTGAGCGTTATGACCGGATCCCGCATCCGAAGCAACCGCTTAGATAGTGAACTCAATCACTAGGCTAAAAGAGGTTGTTTTATAGGTAGAGTTATGAAGACGGGCTGAGATGCGCAGTTGATCTTATTTATTTTCCACAGGGGTTAAGATTGCTTACCTCTCTGCCTGCAATTTTACCAGTAATAAGGCATTCAGATAAATTTGCGCCGGATAAATAAAGAAAGCCAAACGCGCTGCCACACTCCCCCGCCGAGTAAAGCCGAGGAATGGCCTCATTATAAACATTCATTACTTGCTGTTTTGCATTATGAACAGGGCCACCTTGGGTGTTTGATACCACCGGCCACACCTCACCCACGTAGAATGGTGGGGTGTCAATCTTCACCATAGTCCCGGGCGGGCGGCCAAAATCGCTATCCTTACCGGTGTCGTAGTCAGCATTCCATTTATCAAGTGTCTCCTTGATAGAGGGTAGCTCGGTGCCAGTTATTTTAGCTAAATCTTCGAGCGTGTCGGCTTTCTTAATAATCCCCATTTCGACTTCTTTTAAATTATCTTCGCTCCAAGAGAACTTTAGGCCAGGTTGGTTATAAGTTGGGGCTCCGATCTGATACATCTTCCGACCGTTTTCGTCATATATGAAATGGGATGGAATCCGCGGGAAAGTTTGAGTTGCCGTATCAAAAAATTCCATTGGGCGATGAGAAGTATCTTGAGTATAGGGCGTGCATTCATTCATATAGCGTCGCCCATTTTGATCGACGAGAATCCAGCACATCGGAACTTCAGCTTTGTCTTCCTCTCCGGGGAACCAGTCGGGTAGACGCTTAACCCTTATTGCCACAGGATATTTAGGATCAGGGTGCTTAAACCCATAGCACCCGTGATAATGCCACATATGCCAAAGGTCAGCGCCTAAATCTTGCGCCATGCGGATTCCGTCACCAGTATTCATCGTTGAGGTCGCTGTCAGCACAGGCGATTTTTCCCAAAACTGCGCCTTCATCTCCTCATTGGCTTCAAATCCGCCGCTACATAGAACAACACCGCGGCGTGCCTTTATATTTATGGTCTTGCCGTCTGGCTTTATAAAATTAGCGCCAATTACTTCCCGGTTAGTGCCAGTGATTAAACGAGTTGCATTCCATTGATAGCGGACGTCAATGGCCCGCTGTTCAATGTTATCTTCCAGCACTCGGAATACGCGCCAGCCATTCGCTGAGGGGCGTGCCATTATATGAGGGTATGTTTCTTCTTGCGTTTCGTGCCCGGGCACATGGGTGATGTTAGAATGATAAAATGTCTCAGTTCCCGGGAGCGGATAGTTCGCTGCTTTGTCTGTTGTCTCAACGGTTGCATTGCTAGTTCGCGCTAGCTCAATAACATCAGCTTCAATCTGAGCCATCCCGTCGGCCAGAGCTTTGGTTACATCGTCTGGGGTGCGTCCGCCATTAGTCTCTTTGAGATAAGCGAATGCCTTTTCTGCATTTCTTGCCCCGCGCATAGCACCACCTGAACATATTGAAATGCCTCCAGGATTTTCAGCCTTTTCTGCGAGTAAGACGGTGGCGCCGTTATCGGCTGCTGTGATCGCCGTCATTGCGCCTGCGAAGCCATAACCGATCACAATTACGTCAAAGGTCTCGTCGTACTTCTGCGGATCGGTAACTGTGTTCATCTGCCTGCCTACTAAAATCGATTTTATTCATCATAGCTTTTCATTTTAATACTGAAAGGGGGTCATATCCAGTTTTTGGGGAATAAGCTTTTCAATGTTCCCCCGTCTTTATGACGTTTAAGGATGCCAATACCAAGTGCGATACCGCTTGACCTCACTATTACATAACCATTATCGCCGCAGTTCTTAATCTGTTTTGGCAAAAGGATTAGAGTTTTACGGGCGAGATAGTCCATTCGTGAATTGGCCTCTATTTCAATAGCGTTGCGGGTTGCAAAATGTCCAAAAGCTAGTGTCGCCTCGGTGGAGAATTTCGGAATTTTTGCTTTGTCCTTAGTGAGAGTAAGCCCTGAAGCCCGTATACATTTTAGCTCAGACCTTTGGTGATCATTTGAAATTAGTTTTAAACGTCGACCAGACCGGAAAATATGGAGGTTGTTGAAACTATGTTCCGGGAACCCGAAATACCTAATAAAATTGTCTATAATTCTTTGCCCCGCTATCTCTACGTCGGACGTTTTCGCGGGCGGTAATTTAATGGGGTTGCCAGTTTTTTCGATGACAGCGGCAAAAAACCCGCCGGTGTCAGTTTTGTGGGGCCAGAGCCGGACCGTTTTCGATAATTCATCTGAGTAATTATGTCCCTGCCAATTAGTAATTCCGGGTGATGCCCCTGGGATAGGTTTTTCTGGCGGAATTAATCGAATATCTCGACTTTCCTTTAGGGCTCTGTCGATGATTTCCTCATTTTCTTCAGGTGCAAAAGTGCATGTCGAATATACGATGCGCCCACCAGGACGGCAGAGAAAAATCGCACGCCGAAGCAGGGCGCGCTGCGTCCCACGCAGCCAATTACGAAAATTTTCTGGCACCTCAGTATGTTTGCCCGGTCCCTTGCGGATAATGCCTTCGCCGGAACAAGGGGCGTCAACCAGGATGCGATCAAATGGACCAGAGGATAGCGGATAGTTGACCCCATCTATTGCTGTGGTTGTTACATTGACGAGGCCAAGTCTGGCGGCGGCAGCGTGGAGGGGTGCAAGTCTTCCGGCGTACTTGTCGTTAGCGATAACGGAACCACAATTATTAAGTGCAATAGCAATTTGAGCGGTTTTGTTGCCTGGCGCGGCGCATAAATCGAGGATTAGTTCGCCTGATTGTGGAGCGAGGAGCTTTACAGATAAAAGGGCGGCCTCCTCCTGAATATGAAAAAGCCCGGCCTTATAAAGCCAGCTTCTTCCCGGGCGATTAGTTGCGGGTATGCGGAACGCGCCGTCACTCCATGGGATTGGGTCAGGTTGAATGCCTTCCGAGTTCAGGTGCACCACCAGATCCTTTGCGGCAATCCTTAATGTATTAGCCCAAAGACACACGGGTAGAGACTTTGTCAAAGAAGCTTTAAACGCAGCTTTATTCCCCGAAAGCCCACCATAGCGGCTAATAACGGCGTCGACGGCAAGGCGAGGGTTGCTGTTTTTGCGGGGTGATTGCCGCACGATCAGATTTGGCCAAACACCCTTGTTAATATTTTATCGACATTTTTTGTGTGATAGGTGATGTCAAATAGGCTCGCAAGGTCTTCCTTACCCATCAACTGTGTTACTGCATCGTCTGCTTGCAGCTCGGTTAGGAAATCAGCATTTTGTTCCCAAACCTTCATCGCATTGCGCTGCACTGCGTTATAGGCGTCTTCGCGGCTCATTCCCGCCTGTGTTAGGCCGAGAAGAACCCGTTGTGAGAAGACTAACCCACCAAGCTGGTCAAGATTTCGCTGCATCATTTCGGGGTAGACTAAAAGTTTCTCGATAACGCCAGTCATACGCGCTAAAGCGAAATCGAGTGTGACCGTAGCATCAGGGCTGATCATCCGCTCAACAGAGGAGTGCGAGATATCTCGTTCATGCCATAGTGCAACATTTTCCATAGCTGGAGTAACCGCAGAACGGACGACACGAGTGAGCCCGGTGATGTTCTCCGTTAATACTGGGTTCCGTTTGTGAGGCATAGCAGAAGAGCCTTTTTGCCCGGGAGCAAAATATTCTTCTGCTTCTCGCAATTCGGTCCGTTGCAAATGTCGGATTTCTATAGCCAGGCGTTCTAGGGAGCTTGCAACAACCCCAAGAACTGCAAAAAATACTGCGTGTCGGTCCCGGGGGATGACTTGCGTTGAAACTGGTTCCGGTATTAGCCCCATTTTCTTTCCAACATGCTCCTCGACGGCAGGGTCAATATTGGCGAAGGTGCCAACTGCGCCCGAAATTGCGACGGTCGATATCTCTTTCCGTGCTCCCTTTAGGCGCTCTAAATTGCGTGTGAACTCTGCGTAATGGCCTGCTAGCTTTAAACCGAACGTAGTGGGCTCTGCGTGAATTGCATGGCTTCGGCCGATACAAATTGTATCTTTGTATTCAAGTGCCCGCGTTTTCAGGGCGGCAAGTAAGCCTTCTATATCGCAAATAAGAATATCGGCTGCCTGTTTCATCTGAACCGCCAGGCAGGTATCCAGTACATCTGACGAGGTCATCCCTTGATGGATAAACCGCGCTTCATCGCCTACATGCTCAGCAAGATTGGTCAAAAATGCTATGACGTCGTGTTTAGTCTCGCGTTCTATTTCGTCAATGCGATTAATTTCCCATTTACCGCGGTCCCACACAGCTTTCGCAGCGTCCTTGGGGATGATGCCGAGTTCAGCTTGCGCATCACAAGCGTGTGCTTCAATTTCAAACCAAATTCGGAACTTATTTTCTGGTTCCCAAATTTTTGCCATTTCAGGGCGGCTGTAGCGGGAAATCATCGACTCTGCCTGTCAGTTGCTATGACTAAAAATTACAGGCGGTGTAACAGAAAACAGCGACTCGTTAAACCGAAGTTCAGTGTTTTGGCTGGGTATTTCTAAGTGGTTTGACGAGTCCATAATACGAAGCGAGGGAGCCAACACTAAATAGGGCAATTATTGTAACCATTGGCATTTGTGTGTTGTTAAAGAGGATCCCAGAAATAGCGGCGGTAGCTGCGGCTATGCAGGTTTGAATAAAACCAAGGTTAGACATCGCGGAACCCGCCATGTCTCCGAAGGGCGATAGAGCGCCGGCTGTTGCTTGAGGTAAGATGAAAGATAATGCAGCGATATAGCCGAACATTGGGATGATAATAGCCCAAACTGTATTATAACCGGCAGCGCCGCAGGCCCACATCGCAACCCCCGAAAGGCAGCCAATCAGCGTCCCGGCGTGGATGAGCTTGTCTATTCCGAGCCTACTGACAAGCCTTCCGGCAATAAAACTGAACAGGGAATAAGCAATCATAATCCCACCAAAGGCATAGGCATATTCCTGCGGAGTTTGTTTGAGAAATAGTATGAATACGCTAGAAGAACTGGTCAGAAAGCACATCAGGCCACCCATCGTACAAAAAACACAAGCGCCATAACTAATGAAGGTTCGGTTGCGAATGACGCGAAAGAAATTAGCTATCATTTTGGCCGGCACTAGACGAATTCGACGTTCTGGCGGAAGTGTTTCCTTGAGGAATAGGATAACTAAAATCAAAGTAAAAATACCGTAACCAACCATAAACACAAAGATGGATCGCCATCCTGCCGTTTCAAGCAGTGTGGCGCCGATAAACGGTGCAATGATTGGGGCCATCCCGCTAAGGACGGCAATAAACGATAATAGCTTTGCGGCTTCTTCTCGGTCGTAGAGGTCTCGTGCCATTGCGCGAGGCAGAATCCGTCCGGCAAAGGTAGATGAACCTTGAATAAAACGCATCGCCGCTAGCATTTCGACATTATTTGCGTAGGCACAACCAATTGCCGCAAGGATGTATGCAGTAAGACCCCAAATCATCATTGCTTTGCGGCCATAGCGGTCTGATAAAGGTGATAAAACCAGTTGGCCTATTGCCGCCCCAAAGACATAGGCGGAAAGGGTTAGCTGTATGCTACCAGCATTTGTTGTGAGAGCGCCGGCCATAGCTGGAATGGCTGCGAGTGATGTATCAATAGAGAATGGCGGCATTGCCTGGAGGATGCCGAGCAGGATTACCAAGATTAAATAATTTGTTCGCGTCATTCCACTTTTGGTTTCAGGGTGATCCACATCCAACTATATATGGGGTCAGGTCAGCCTAAGGAGCTAGCGGCGAGGTAAACTGGTCTGCGCCTAAAATTGACCACTGTCAGTAAGGTTCTTAGTTAACAAGGTAGTAGCCCTTCATAATTGCGTCATGCCATATCCCCGTTATCGGACCAACGAGGCCTTCCGGCAATCCCTCCTCAGGATATTCATAATGATGGCTTCCTGTCCCTAATTTAGTTAGTCGGACCCTTGGTGCGGGGTTCATCGCAGCAAACATGGGTATAACAATTTCATCATATACTTTCTCAGTATGGTCTCGGCTATGTTTGCATATCGATAGTAGAATAGGCGGCACAGGTTTCACATTTGGCCCAGACAACTCGTAACCGTAACCTATAAATTGTTTTACTAAAGACTCGGTCTCGGCCTTATCCATCTTAAGTCTTGAGGCGGAGGCGCGTGCGGCGGCCTCAAGCGCATGATCAGCGGCGTAATGAAGAGGATATTCCGCCTTAAATTGTGGTTGTGTCAGAGTTTTTTCCCAGTCTTCTAAAACATCTTCCATGATCCATGGAAGACGCATTAAACCTTGTTCACCCTCTTCGCTCCGGACTTCGGCTCCACGGTAACGGGCGATGTCTCGCCAAGTGCGGATCAACAAGTCGTTAAACGGCCCCTCCCATTCATAGCCCACCATCTTTTGAAACATATAGCCGAACGGGGAGTTCTCAATGCCGATTACACCGCAGATATTTTCTACGCGCTGGGTCAGCATGTGCACAAACGGCCCACCTGTAGAGTGACCGTGTACGTATATTGAAAACTCTGTTTCCGGAAAATAGTCATGACAGACCGTCTTCATGGCCGTTTCAAAAGCGGCTGGCCAACCTGCCATTCGGTCGTAAAAGCGCGTCCCAGGTTTCGCTCGTGCGACCATACGGCGACCATAGCGTGCCCGCAGGCTCTCATCGACAATCAGATCAAATTCTTCCGGTAAAATAAATTCCCCTTCTTGCCAAATTGGTGTGCGGACTAATCCCTCAGAGGATATTGTATCTCCTGGCCAGTGACGGGATGGGTCTGGTAGGTACAGTCGTCCAGGATAGGTCATGGTCGTAATACGGTACCCGAATTTGCGAACGATTAGACGAGTTAACTGCTCCATCGCCCGGTAATCGCCTGAGCCTCCCGCGAGTACAAACATACCGACCTTTTTGCCGTCGGCACCAATCGGTATCCTATTGGGGTCCGCAGGTTCATAGACCATAACGCCGACGTCCCAATCCATTTCTAACTCATTTATACGAAAGATATGTTCTGTCTCCGTGAATGGAATATCCGGCCGGCCAAGGACTTGGCTGGATAACTCGATCAAAGCCTCTTTGTTAATGGTCTCTGGTGGTTCCCATTTAGCTTTATCGGTCATTGATTTTCCTTTCGAAGATATACTTGCATTCTGCCGGAACTTGCGGTGAGGGACTACGTACCATAGGCTTTTTTGTTTTATATTTCCAAACCGTATTAGGTAAGAGGGCGATGTCCCAAAAACTTCCCATTGTTCCAGATACTTATGACCCTAAAACAGTTGAACTATGTTCATTCTTTGACGCTGTGCCAGGATTTTTGGGTGGGAATGACACCCCGCGCGACTATTTAGAGCGGTGTGTTGAAATCATCACAGTTCGTGAACCAAGTATTTGTGCTTTTGTCGCAATTGATATCGAAGCGGCACGCCTATCAGCAGATCAATCTACGGAGCGTTATAGAAATGGTGAGCCGCTCTCAATGATAGATGGTATGCCATTTGCAGTTAAGGACCTTTTCCAGACAGCTGATTTCCCTGCAGAACTGAACAGCCCTTTATTAAAAGGCGAACGTCACCGATTTGACTCGGCGCATGTTTATGCCATGCGTAAAGGTGGTGCAGTTATTATTGGGAAAACGTCTCTACCCGAGTTAGGGTCAGGAAAACCAGCTGTGACCTGTAATCCGTTTGATTTGGATCGCAGCCCTGGCGGTTCCTCTAGTGGGTCAGCGGCCGCTGTCGGCGCTGGTATGTTGCCGCTGGCAACAGGGAGTCAGGGCAGAGGCTCGGTTCTCCGACCGGCCAGCTTTTGTGGAAATGTTGCATTCAAGCCTACATTCGGGGCAGTACACTCTGGTGGGCTCCTCTGGCGATCCCCAAGTTACAGCACAGTTGGAATTCACAGCAGTAACATCATAGACTGTTGGCGAACCGCTTATCACATCGCCCAGACTATCGGGGGTGACCCCGGGCATCCTGGATTGTTTGGCGTCGCTGATGTCAGTTCCTTTAAGCCCAAACGCCTTATTCGCCTTGATACCCTAGGGTGGAATATTACCGAGAGTGGCATTCAAAAACGGTTTGTGAATTTTCTTTTTAAGTTAGAGAAAGAGGGCGTGGAAATCGTTAATCGCACAGATGATCCAAAAATAGAAACCTTTGAGCAGGCGTTGCGAACTATTCCAGAGTTTCAACCAAGCCTATCTGCATGGGAAATACAGTGGCCAGCTTTGCTGTTGCGTGATGATGGTCGAGAGCAAATTAGCGAGACTTTAGTGGATCGCTTCGAGTTTGGTGAAAGAATGGCATTAAACGAATATAGGAAAATGTTTGATGCGCTTGATAAATTACGCGAAAAGTTTACCTCGCTTGAGGGTATAGCCGATGGTTTTATAACTCTATCTACACCGACAGTGCCGCCAATTGGTAAGGCAACTGGTAATTCAGTATTCGGTGACCCATCCTCCTGCTTGGAAGCGCCCGCCTGGAGTATCCCCGTGTTAAAGGAAGAAGGTTTACCCCTCGGTATCCAGCTTCTCGGCAACAAACATCAGGATTATACACTTGCCCGAATTGGTAAGTGGATGATGGAAACATTTCTTAGATAAGAGATAAAACGAGTGAGGGTAAATCTCGATAAAAGAAATAATTTTGCGACCTATCTAAGTAGACGTCAGTTCACGCCAGGTCCCTAATCCATTTCAGGATATAGAGCATTAAATTCCGTTGTATGACTTATGTACGAGTTCCCTCAATAAAAGCATGTAAACAGGCGTTGAATGCTTCCGGATGCTCTCGATATGTAAAATGGCCGGATGAATTAAAGACATTGAGTTGCGCTTGTCTTTCGCGGGCGGCGATCAAATCATAAAGAGCCTTTCCCATTTGAATGGGCGCGGTCGGGTCATTATAACCCCAAATCAGTTGTGTCGGCCGATCCATTCCATGATCACGAATCCACGCAAACATATCAATCTTGTCTTTCGCGAGACCTGGTAGGAACTGCGTGTAGCGCAGGCCGTCACCGCTTGAAGCCATTTTATTGCATGCCTCCATATAGCTATTTTGTTTAGAAACCTGAACTAATCCATTGATCCACTCATCTGAAACGTGTGCGGAGCTGTGAGAATAATGTTCCATTATCCAGCGCTGACTTTCTGCGGAAAGACGTGGCTCAGGGGGGTTGGCGAGTACAATTTCGTTTAGCCCAATACCGGGTGCACAGCTATTACTATCGATAATAGTGCAAGTTCTGACTAGGTCAGGACGATCCATAGTCATCCGGCAAGTGATATACCCACCACGCGAATGACCCACTAAATGCGCGCCCTTTATCTCCATTTTATCAAGGGTTGCGCACGCATGCCGAACAACCTGTGCCATTGTATAATCTCTATCCTGCAATGGGTTTTGCGTATACCCTTGGCCAAGCTTATCGATAGCGATTACGTGATAATTCTGCGCAAGACCATCAAAATTTAATCCCCAATCTAGAGAACAGTCTGCCGCATCGTTTGAACCAAAATTGCCCCCGTGGAGCAGAATCATTATTGGTCCATCGCCCTTTTCATAATAACAGGTGCGGATGCCATCAACGTCGAGAAATTTGCGTTCGTTTAAAACCATGGTGTGAAGTCCCTTATTTTTATTTCGTTGCCGTTTTTTTCTTCTTAAAAGTTATACACAAGAAAGTTTCATTGCCATACGGCGAGGGCTAGCCGATTCGCCTCTTGATTCAGATATTTTATGTCCAATTCAATCAAAATAAGGCCTTTATTATGGATCTCTCAAAATCTTGTCTCACAGAAGCACAATTTAATGAGCTGCCGAAATTTGAGCGGGGTAAGGTGCGTGAATCATATAGTCTGCCCGATGGGCGTCGTGTCATGGTCGCCACTGATAGACAGTCCGCTTTTGATCAGGTGCTTGCGTCTGTTCCTTATAAAGGTCAAGTGTTAAATCAGACGGCGCAGTTCTGGTTTAATAAAACAGAGGATATCTGCCCTAATCATGTCGTAAATTACCCTGACCCAAACGTAATCATAGCCAAGGATCTGGAAATGCTGCCTGTTGAAATGGTCGTTCGCGACTATATCACTGGGTCAACAGAAACTAGTATTTGGCCTATGTATGAGCGTGGTGAACGCACCTTATATGGAATTAACTTTCCCGAAGGGTTGAAAAAAAATCAAAAGTTACCAGAAACTATTTTGACCCCAACAACCAATGCGGCACAGGGTGATCATGATGCGCCGATAACTCCAGCAGAGATCGTCGCTCAAGGTCTTTTAGATCAAGAACAATGGGATGAGCTCGCAAGAATTAGCCTTGCGATATTTGCGCGCGGGAGAGAAATCGCAGCCGATAACGGTTTGATTTTGGTTGATACAAAATATGAGTTTGGCCTTGATGAAACTGGTACGATTACGCTTGCCGATGAAGTTCATACGCCAGATTCAAGCCGGTACTGGCTGAAAAATAGCTATGAAGAGCGTCTTGCGGACGCGAAAGAACCAGAAAGCTTAGACAAGGAGTTTTTACGTCTTTGGATTTCTGGGAAGTGTGATCCCTACACGGACCCTATCCCGGACATTCCTGAGGATACTATTATTGAGTTTAGCGGTAAGTATATAGCACTTTATGAACAGGTCACCGGCTTGAAGTTTGTATACCCTGACAATAGCCAACCCGTTGGCGAAAGGGTTCGTACCAATTTAGCAGCTGCTCTTCCAGAGTTTTTCTCTAAAGACGGCTAGTTGGGACGTCTTACGACAATGTGATAAATGTGCCAATGCTTTGGGCTGCCTCGAGGCGTTTCGCTATCTTCCTCCTCTTCGCGGAAGTATTCTATATCAAGTGGGTGCAAGAGCGTGTCAATTGCACTAGGGGCAAAAAATGTGATGCCGGGGCTCCCTACCCAGCTGTCGCGGTCGCCGTATAGTTGGCAGCTAATACGGCCCCCCGGTGCTAGTGCCATTAACATGCGGTCCCATAGGTCAGGAAAATCTATTGGAGGAACCAGTGGCAGCGAAAAGCTTGCATTGATCAAATTCGATTCTGGTAAGCTGATTTTCTCAAATCGCGACGTCATGGTTTCTAGCAAGACGTTTTCATCGGCCCCTTGGCGGGATATAAGACCATCTATAGCGGATTGTTGAGCGTCCACTGCTAAGACCTGCCAACCCCTTCTTAGTAACTCTACAGTGTCACGGCCATTGCCGCAGCCAAGGTCAATTGCTTTCAAAGGTTGTTCATTGTTAGGGTGTTCAACTTCAAATTTTTCTAGTGCATAAAGTAATGTTTCACGTGGTTGTCGCGCACCTGTCTTTTGATAATAAGCTTCCCAGTTATCTATTGGTTTATCAGGGGGCATCTTATTAACTTAACCAGAGCGTTTTCTGCCATCTTTGTCGACGCCGTCGATTAAAATAAAGGCAATTCGGCAGAGTTTGTCGTAGCGGTTTGCCCACGCATGATTTGTCCCCCGTTGAATAATAACATCGCCGGCTTTGAGGTGAACATCCTCGTCATCCATCAGCATATCAATTTCGCCTTCCAGTACAATTCCATAATCTACGGTTTCAGTGCGGTGCATAAATGGATGCCGAGCGCCCTGAACAACACGGTGAGCGGCGCCAACTTCGCCAAATGCTTTGGTTCCATCCAGTCGGGCCATTATTTCCGGATCTTCTGGTGGAAACTCCGAAATTCGGAAATTGACGCCGTTGGGGGGCGGTTCAACGTCAAATTTTGCATCAGCCTCATCTTTGTCGCCACCATAGCAAGCGGGCATACTGGTAGTACGCCACAGGTTGGTTCTTCCCCCCGGACGGTGTTCGGAAGTGACAATATTTTCCGCGTCGCCATCCTTGATGATAACGGCTTTGCCATCTTTGTCATGGCCCGTTATTACGCGGCGAATTTTTTTTACCATGGTCTCTCTCCAGGCGCTTGAGTTGCGTGATGACATTAAACAGGTAATGCCACAAGGGCTGCTAGTAATAATTTGATTGAGTGTCCTTTCCTCGACGAAGAGCAGAAATTTGTTTAGGCAAAGTCTAGTTACAATGTTATTTTTTTCTTGAAAACCTGATACCCAACATCATTTGTTTAGGGTATGTCATTCACGGTCTTTTTAATGCGTCCTTAAAATTATGGCTGTCATTTTGTTGACATCTAACGAAGTTTGTTATGTTTGAAGTTAGTTACTCAGAATTCGTTGCAATATTTCAGGTCATTTTAATTGATCTGATACTAGCTGGTGACAATGCCATTGTTGTTGGGATGGCCGCCGCTGGTGTCGCCCCTGAATATCGTAAGAAGGTGATACTTTATGGTATTGGCCTCGCGGTGATAATGAGGATTATCTTCGCGGGGATAACCATACAACTACTTAATATTGTTGGGCTTGCCCTAGTGGGGGGGCTTTTATTGCTTTGGGTTTGCTGGAAGCTTTACCGGGACCTGCGGTTAGAGGCTGAGGCACAGGTTGGCCTTAAGACAGGTGGTGGCGGGCCTGCGGCAGATGTTGGAGATACTTCGCCAGTAGCGCAAAAAACGCTGCGTGCAGCTGTGATACAGGTAGCGATTGCTGATATCTCAATGTCACTTGACAATGTCCTTGCAGTTGCGGGGGCAGCTAATAATCATATGACGGCATTGATTATTGGCTTGGCTTTCTCAGTTATCCTAATGGGGATCGGGGCAACACTCATTGCTAGACTTCTGCAGAAATACCAATGGATTGGTTATATTGGACTGCTCCTTATTGTTTATGTTGCGGCGGCGATGATTTGGCGGGGATCGAATGAGCTTTTAGTTTTGGCAGGCTTGTAATCCGATCTTAGTTTTACACTAAGATTCTATGTAAAACGCTGTGTTTTTACCGATTAAGATCGATTTCAGTTCTTATGTCACATAAGGGGGTGAGTTTAGGCCGCCAGGTGAAGTGGTGAATATTTCGCAGCCGTCCTTAGTTACGCCGATAGAATGTTCAAACTGAGCAGAGAGTGAACGATCTTTGGTAACTGCAGTCCAGCCATCAGACAGCACCTTGGTTTCGTATCGTCCGGCGTTGATCATTGGTTCTATTGTGAAGAACATACCCTCGCGGATTTTCGTTCCCTCCCCGGGAGTACCATAGTGGAGTATACTGGGCGGAGCGTGGAATATCCGTCCCAAACCGTGGCCACAAAAATCGCGAACAACTGAGAAGCGTTGGTCTTCAACAAAGCTCTGGATAGCATAGCCTATATCACCGAGCGTTGCGCCAGGTTGGACAACTTTGATACCGCGCATAAGTGCTTCATATGTAATTTCAACCAATTTCTTGGCTTTAACTCCTATATTTCCAACAGGGAACATTCGGCTGGTGTCTCCATGCCAACCATCGAGAGTGACAGTGATATCGATATTCACAATGTCGCCGTTACGCAGCACCTTCTCGCCGGGTATACCATGACATACCACATGATTAATTGAGGTGCAGATTGATTTGGGGAAGCCACGATAGTTTAACGGTGAAGGGATAGCACCATGATCAATGATGAAATTGTGACACAACTGATCAAGTTCACCGGTGGTAACGCCAGGAATGACGTGAGGGGTTATGAAATCAAGGACTTCGGCTGCTAGTTTTCCAGCCCGGCGCATTGAATCGAAGTCTTTTTCTGTATGAATTGTTATTAATGATTCTTCCACCGGTCCGCTCGCCTATTCCTTTGATTTTTGTAAAAATTATACGGGAAAATGGATTTCCCGCCTCAAAATCTTAAACCAGACTGGCCGTTTTAATAAAAGACGCATCCGGTAAATTATTCCTGACAGAATACCTTGTTTTAAATTTGCCCGCTAGTTTTTCTATTTTTCTTTATCCCCAGTAACAACGTAACGGATTTCGAGATTATCAAGATAATCAATGCCAACAAGCTTGTTAAGGTCGTTGAAAGGAACCAGGAGGTCCGGGCGCTCGACGGGTTCCTCGCCGTCTATCATTTCACCTAAAGCGTCCATGGCGTTCATCATTCCACGCACTGCGCCAGTTGACAATAGACGCGGGTAGCTAACCATCGCTACCCCCATTTCCTCTAATCTCTTGGGATGAATAAGTGGCGTAGTGCCCCGAAATAACAGGCCTAACCCCATATTAACAGTTAGAGGTTTTGGCACATTTTTTGCCGCATTTGCGATATCGTTTTCTGATAATAGAGCGTCGGCAAATAGCACATCAGCCCCGGCCTCGGCGTAAAGGTTCATGCGGTCAATCGCCGCATTTATACCCAGGGGACCAGCCGCGTCTGTCCGCGCTTTAATTACGAAATTTTGATCGCGTCTGGCATCGGCGGCAGACTTTACCTTGTCGACCATTTCTTCGGCAGGTATCACAGATTTACCCTCGAGATGGCCGCATCTTTTTGGCCATAACTGGTCTTCTATCATGACGGCCGCCATTCCAGAGGCTTCAAATCCGCGTACAACGAAGTGAACGTTTACAGCATTTCCATAGCCGGTATCGGCATCGGCTTGCAGCAGAAGGTCTTCTGAACAGTCGGCGAGCGCTCGGCATACCCGGACATTTTCTTCATACCCCATTATACCCTTATCTGCCCAGCCAAGGTGGCACTCTGAAACGCCTGCGCCAGAAATCACTGCAGTATCATAGCCATACTTTGCCGCCGTGCGGGCGCTATACCCATCGTATACGCCAGGGCAAATCAGAATTTCAGGTGCCTCAATAAGTTTCCGCAGTCGTTGACCTTTGCTTTCCATAAAATTTGTCCTTTCGTGACTTCACTATTTAAGAATAGGGAAAAAGTTGCTTTCCGGGAATGGTCGAAACTTTCTTGCAGGGGTGCAAGTTTCGTATTAGCAGTCTATACAGAGACCATCACAAACGAGAAAAAAACTATGGCCGAATCCAGAATTGTAAAAGCCTGCCTTATTTTGATTGGGAACGAAATTCTTTCAGGTAGAACCCAGGATAAAAATTTAGCTTTTATCGCTAAGGGGCTAAATGAAGTGGGGGTTCAGATGGAAGCCGCTTACGTCATTCCCGATGTGCGGGAAACTATTATTGCACTGATTAACAAGACGCGAGCAGAATTCGATTACGTTTTTACAACTGGTGGTATAGGCCCCACCCATGATGACATAACAACAGAATGTGTCGCTGCGGCATTTGGTCTGGACTTATGCCAGGATCCGGAAACGGTTGCCGCGATGACTCAGCGCGTCGAGGAGCGCGGTGAAGAAATGAATTCCGCGCGACTGCGGATGGCTACCTTTCCGGAGGGGGCCGTTTTGCTAAAAAATGAAATAAGCGTAGCCCCCGGATATATGTTGGAAAACGTCTTTGTAATGGCGGGAGTGCCAAAAATTATGCAGATGATGTTTTTTGAGGCTAAAAAACACCTTGAGGGAGGCTCTAAGGTTCTATCACGTGGATTAGGTATTGATCTTGGTGAGGGGACAATTGCAGACACCCTAACTGAGCTTCAGGAAGTTTATACCGATATAGATATAGGGAGTTATCCGCAGATGCGCTCCGAGGGGGGATTTATGGTATCTCTCGTTTTGCGCGGTCGGAATAAAAAGCGCCTTGATGAGGCGCATTCCGCCACAATGCAAGCGTTGCGCGATCTGGGCGGTGATCCAGTGGAAGAGGATCCAGAATTGGCACAATCTTCGGCGGAGCCTGAAAAAAAATGAGTTGGGTTTCGACTGTCCTTGGTGCTCTTCTCGGTATCGGCTGCGTGTTTATTTATCGCGGTATTAGGACGATGCGTAACAAGGAACTTAGCGACGATGCTCGTCGTAAGGGGTTCTGGCCTCTTAATGGAGGCCTGGCCTTAATCGCGGTGTCTATGGTTCTATTTATTCAATTTAGAGGCGGGTAAGCTTTGGCGTTTTCGAATGTTGCCGAGGCTTGGAAGCAACGGAACTTTGCCATTTATATGAGTGGTGCGGGGATTGCTTTAATCGGCATGTGGGCTCAAAGAATTGCCGTCGCGTGGTTGACGTGGGAGCTCACACATTCTGCAACTTGGCTGGGTCTAATGGCCTTTGCAGATCTATTTCCAACTATTGTGCTGACGCCTTTCGCTGGGGCGATCGCTGATCGAGTTGATCGCCGAAAACTGTCATTGGTCAGTCAATTTGTTGCTTTTTTACAGGCCGTCATTTTGACCGTTCTCGTCTATACAGATTTAATCAATATTTGGTCACTATTTGTCTTAACTTTTTTGCTCGGGGTTGCAATGGCTTATGCGACAGCTGCCCGACTTGAAATGGTACCTAACTTAATGGAAGCGAAGCATGTGCCTTCCGCCTTGGCAAGCGACGCAGCAATTTATAATTCGGCGAGAGTTGTTGGGCCAATGGTAGCCGCAGCATTGATTACTGTAATCGGAATAACGGGAGGTTTTTTGGTTAACTGCCTTACCTATGTGATTTTCTTGGTTTGTCTCATGAAAATTCGGCTGGTGCGTAACGAATCCCGAGGACAACCCGGGGGAATATGGAACCAAACTCTTGAAGGTGTTCGTTATGCAGCGCGACATCCAGGTATTGGCCCAATATTGATTGTGTTAACCGCATTGGCAATGTCAGTGAAGCCTTTTCTTGACTTGTTACCAGGACTAGCTGACGACGTTTTTAATAGCGGTGTAAATGGGTTCGCTCAGCTCGCAGCTGCTGGCGGCGCTGGCGCTGTAGTTTGCGCTATATGGCTCGCCTTGCGAGGACGCGTAGATGGACTTACCTCGATTACACTTTCGGCATTAGTCGTGGGGCCGCTCGGTATTATTCTGATGTGTATCTCCGATATATTTTGGCTTGGTATGTTAGGGTCATTTATCGCTGGCAGCTCAATCACGTTGACCGGCACTGGTGTGCAGACATTAATGCAGCATTCGGTAGACGGTGATATTCGTGGGAGGGTATTAAGTTTATACGGTATGTTGCACCGCGGTGTTCCGGCTCTTGGGGCTCTATTGATGGGTATCGTTGGTGATTTGGTTGGATTACAGACAACCTTAATTGGTGGCGCCGTACTTTTCTGTGTGCCAGTGCTGATATGGGTATTCTTTTGCACGCACAATTTGCGTGAGTCTCTAGAAGGGTCGAGAGAATAGGGATAGGAATAGAAACCCAAATTTTCTGAATTTTTGTTTTATTTTAAGACTATCATTTTTATGGCAAGAATTTCAAACCTAGATGCCATTTCCGCTGCCTTAAGGCAGCGTAACTTTGCCTGGTATTTTGCCGGCAGCGCTGTTGGGCTCATCGGCATTTGGGCGCAAAGATTAACTATTGGCTGGCTCACTTGGGAATTGACACAATCTGGATTTTGGCTCGGAATCGTCGCCTTTGCCGATTTATTTCCCACGGTGGTTCTGACGCCAATCGCTGGCGTTGTTGCTGATCGGGTCAATCGCCATAAGATGATGTTTGTGACCCAGTTCCTTGGCATGATGCAAGCATTTAGCCTGGCAGCGCTCGCGTTTGCGGGTTGGCTCAATATATGGTGGCTAGTGGGGCTGACCGCATTTGTTGGGACTGTTTGGGCGTTTAATACTGCTGCTCGTTTGTCAATGGTCCCAAACCTAATGGAACGCCAGCATGTCCCGTCAGCAGTGGCAATGGATTCGGCAATATTCAATTTAGCGCGTTTTATTGGTCCGGTAATGGCCGCATATTTGTTTCAAGCGACGGGAGCAGGCGTAACATTTCTTATAAATGGCCTAACGTTTATGTTCTTCTTAGCTTGTCTTTTACAGGCAAGGATGATCCGTGACGAACGCGGCGCTCGCAGTAAGGCAAATTTTTTCATCCAGGCTACAGAAGGGATTAGATACGCAGCAAAGCACCGAGGTATCGGCCCAGTTTTAATTTTGATCATTGCTCTGGCCGTCGGACTAAAGCCAACTTTAGAGCTGCTCCCAGGCGTAGCCGGAAGTGTCTATGGAGTAGGGGTGACGGGGCTCAGCGGCCTAGTGGCTTCTGCGGCTGTTGGCGCGACATTCGCAGCAGTTTGGCTCGCTCAGAGAGGTACCGTCATTGGGATGACTGGTATCGTCATTTCGGCACTCGCTTTGGGAACAGTGAGCCTATTTGCATTCACCGCGACCAAAATTTTTATACTTGGCCTATGCTGTGCTTTTTTTATTGGAGCCGCAATTGTGATAGGTGGAACAGGAACTCAGACCTTGATGCAAAATGCTGTCGACGGGGCAATGCGTGGCCGTGTGATGAGTCTCTATGGTATGGTATATCGGGGCGGGCCGGCTATTGGGGCGTTGGCGATGGGTTCAGCGGCCGAATTAATTGGATTTCAGGCGGCTTTAGCTTGTGGTGGCGTTCTTTGCTCTGCTGTTTTTTTTTGGATCTTGCGGCGACGAAAATTGATGATCCAAAATTTAGAAGGAAATCCAGGCAAAGACCTATGATCGCGTTCAAATAACGGTTTTCTCTTTGTCAAAATTTTCAGTTAGCCATGGGGAATGAGATAAGTGGTATGCTAGCCAACGCTAAACATGCAGTCCAAAATTTTCATGGCTAAAAACAGAAACAACGTAAATAGGGTATCTACGACCAAGCCTGGTGTTATTGGTGTTTTAAGTCAGTGGAATTACGGTGTTTACACCGCTGGAAGCACGATTTCTTTGTTTGGCTTGTGGGCTCATCGGTTAGCGGCAGCGTGGCTTGCTTGGGAACTAACTCAATCTAGTTTTTGGGTGGGAATGGTTGTATTTGCGGACTTAATCCCCACCCTATTTTTAACACCGTTTGCTGGGGTCTTAGCTGATCGTTATGACCGGCGTCACATGAGTATTGCTAGCCAGCTAATGGGAATGTTTCAGGCTTGTGTCCTCGGCTACATGTATCTCACGGGTGATTTCACACAAGAATCTGATATTTGGTGGTTAATCGGTTGGACCACATTTTTAGGTATAGCTTGGGCTCTCAATACGGCAGCTCGTCTATCGATGGTTCCTAACCTAGTTGAACACAAATTTATTCCGCCAGCTGTGGCTTTGAATTCGGCGATTTTTAACCTTGGGCGTGTTGTCGGACCCATTTCGGGGGCTCTCATAATTGATCAATGGAACGTCGGCGTTGCTTTCCTATTTAATGCAGTAACTTTTATATTTTTTATAGCAGCGCTTTGTTTTATACGTCAGGTGCGCAGCGAAGAGAAACCAGCTGGTGGGGCGGGTGTCTGGGCGCAGTCGATTGAAGGTTTTAAATACGCCGCCAACCATCCAGGAATTGGACCAGCAATGATTTTGCTTATAGCAATGGCCGTAGGCGGAAAAGCATTATTAGAAGTACTCCCCGAATTTGCCGATGAAGTATTCGCCCGTGGTGCGGCCGGTTTGGGGGAACTTACAGCTGTGTCAGGGGTAGGCGGCCTAATTGCGGCAATTTGGCTCGCAAGCCGCGGCGATGTAATAGGGTTAACTCGGATTACTATTATTGCGTTGCTCGTCACCGGTCTTAGCATCCTTGGTTTCGTTGCTACCAATTGGTATCCACTTGCCTTGTTAAGTATATTTGTTCTTGGAGTGGCAGGGATTTATGGTGGCACCGCGACGCAAACCTTGATGCAGCATGCCGTTGAAGGAGCGATGCGTGGCCGTGTGATGAGTCTCTATGGTGTAATCCATCGGGGTGCCCCGGCACTTGGTGCACTTGCCATGGGTGCAATAGCTGAAATTACCGGTATTCGCTGGGGTGTTTCCTTGGGGGGCATATTATGTTTGGTCACTTGGCTATGGATGTTAAAACGTTCAAAGATCGCGGCAGCCGCGCTTGAAAGAAAAAGATCAATTAGTAACCAATAGTTTTTTTGCTAAGCTAGCTTCTTTCGGTTTCCCTGTATGGTTAATTTGCGTTAGTTTCTGCCGCAGTTCTTTTTATAGAGCGCTGGTTAGTGCCCGCTTGGCGGAATTGGTAGACGCAACGGACTTAAAATCCGTTGTTCGAAAGGACGTCCCGGTTCGAGTCCGGGAGCGGGCACCACCATTTTAATTATAAAATCAATAAGTTAATAGCAAAAATAAAAAAGAGACGGTTAAAGCTCCCTTCTTTTTTTCGCCAAATTTCCCATCAGGGAAAATCCTTAAATTAATTAACCGGTCGCATCCCGCTTTCCATGTACTCAACTAAATTGATTTTTATTGAATACTTGAGGTCAGGAAAGATACAATTCGTTACTTTCCACACCACATCCTAAAATCGACACTACAAAGAAAGAAGAAAGAATGAAAACAGCCAAAGATTATCTTGATGAAGCAAATGCGGTGGTTAGAAAAATCGACTTCAATGAAGCTATCGAAAAACACAAATCAAAATCGGCGATTTTTATCGATGTGCGTGATAGTTCGGACATCAATGAAACAGGCACTATCGCTGATGCATTAAAAATCCAACGAGGGTTAATCGAATTCGTAGCTGATGAAGCAACAGGGCTTTATAATGACGCGTTGAAAAAAGAATCAGAGTTGATCCTGGTTTGTGGCGCTGGGGGACAAGCAGCCTTAACCGGTAAAACCCTTATTGATATGGGTTATAAAAATGTTTCAAATGTCGGTGCCATCGGAGATTGGGAGAAAAACGGAGGTCCAATGACCAAATCGTGAGAGGCATCCATGCTAATAGATATTGAAATTTAGCTCGAGTGGGGGAGTGGGCTAAAATTTATAGATTACAATAACTAGTAAATGAAGAAGGGGCTGTACGGCCCTTTTTTTATTCTTTCGAAATTACAAGCGGTATAGAACTAGCTTTTAGTGCGCAGAGTGCGTTCACCCTTGAACGGCGTTGCCTAGGAATTGTGTGATTAGAGCTTTTATGCTTCTGGCGCACTTTCCGCCTCGACTTGACAGCGGCGTAAAAGCCGGACCTCTCCGTTTGAGAAGTTTGTTCGGGCGTGGGATGAACAAAAGTTGTCCCACAATAATAAATCTCCCGGTGTCCAAATATGCTCGTACACATGCTCGGGTCGTTCGGCTATATCGAACATCAGGCTCAGGATGTCTTCACTTTCCTCGTGCGGAACCCCTTGAATTTCGGCGGTCATTAGGCGGTTTACATAAAGTGCCTTTCTGCCTGACCGTGGGTGGGTGATTGCAACCGGATGTGCGTAATTCTCAAGCAGTGCTCCTGCGCCCTCCGCCGTATTGCGTTCGCTAATACGGTCGTAATCATATAGATGCAGCGCCTTACGACCTTCAATTTTCTGTTTAATCTCAATTGGTAGTGCGTCATATGCCTTGTAGAGATTAGTAAATTTTGTATTTCCTCCAACAGACGGAACTTCAATGGCATAGAGGAGTGTCCCGATATGTGGACGCGGTTTATAAATGGTATCGTGATGAAACATCATCTCGCCATCAGGTAGTGTGCCAATAGGCTTACCATTTTCACGGATATTAGTGACTAGCATAAATGCGGCATCGAGCTTGGAATAGTCTTCGGGCCGCGCCTCTTTGGGCTTGGGCCGCTCCCCAATTTTTCCAAAGCACGATGCAAAGCGCAACTGTTCGACCTGCGTCATATCTTTTTTATTGAACAAAAGCACAATATTGTCGCTCCAAGCGTCGTAAAGGTCCTGAATCGTTT
>MDTE01148605.1_pt1 | contig 24723 bp, 21 predicted proteins | sample 811231 | NCBI WGS metagenome assembly MDTE01 (sample SAMN05326651, study PRJNA326480) | marine metagenome | isolation source: seawater | place: Indian Ocean: Red Sea | collected 2010 | reverse complement strand
CAGCATACGCAGTTAGAAATTTCTCATAAGTACGCGCGATTTGAATGTTTTCTTTAATAATGTTTCTTCTTGCGAGGGCTTCAGCTATTTCTCTTTTTCTCTTTGCAAGAGCTCTAGCTTTTTCTCTTTTTCTCTTTGCAAGAGCTCTAGCTTTTTCTCTTTTTGATAGAAAAGCTGAGAATCCAATGTTGTTTTTCATTAGCTTTTTAAGGGAATTAAAACTTAATTGAAGTTGGGAAGTATCCTTTTTCTTTTGTGCTGTCTTTATGTTTACTATTGTCCCTAAGATTCCTAAGAGATTTGGCGTTTTAGGATTTTTCGTGAGATAGATCTGTACATCGCTTAAATAAATATTATCTTTAGTGGATAGAACTGAGAAAGTATTTTTAGGAGAAGTTTTTGTCTGTATATTTTTTGTTACTTTGGAAAATTTCCTTTTTTTACTTTTTTTCTTTGCAAGAATAATTGGTTTTGGAGAAGCTTTCTTTTTCGCAAGAATTCTTTTGTCAATCCAGGCTGCATCTCCAGCGCTCCCAGTGCCAGTAAGTTTCAACTTTTCAACTGTTCCTCCAAATCTTCTTATACTGTTTCCTTCATAATCACATACTTTTTTTTCGATAACTCCATTTGCAAAAACTTTTCCTTCGCAATTGCCTTCCAATTCTCTGAATGAGGGGTCATCGATATTGAAATCAACTTTGTATTTTTTTCCGTCTTTCGAATATTTTATTTGCATATAAAAATCATGATCGCATTCATTGCAAAGTAGTTTTTTAGATTCATAACCTGCCCAGTAAGGAGAATTTGTTTCAGCGATAGATGTGAGAAATGCAAACGGAAATAGAAAAATGCAAAAGAAAATTAGAAAAAATAGTCCTTTTGAAAACATAAGAATTCACCTCATGATTAAAAGATAAAATATGATTTTTTATTTGTAATATTATTTTAGCATAATTTTAAGTAATTTTTTAATACAGGACATAGGCTTATGCTAGGAGTTTTATAATATACCTTCATCTTCCAACTTTTTAATCTCTTTCATTTTTTTAATTATATAGGAAGAAATTGAACCGAAAACTACCAATAAAAAGGGTAGTCCTTTAGATAATCCCGCCCCAATATACGGAGTATAATCTATACTGAAAACATATTTTCCAAGGAAAAGCAAAACTCCAAGAATGATGATGATATTGGATGCAATTAAGAAGTTTCTGTATGTATCATCTTTTTTCATAATCTCTCCTTTTTTCGTGAATATACCATAACTTGGCATACTTTTTTTTCCTTGCAGATAAGACATGTAAAAAGAAATCCAAGCTATTCTGTTTAATAGTAATGTTGAGAGTTAAAGTCTTTAAAGGCGATAAATATGATTCACTTTTGCAAGAAGATTGAATTGAAATTATGTCCTATTTTAAAGACTTGATTCAACAATTTTAAAGTGCTAACGTTTTTTTGGCAAAAAAATATTTTGTTAATAATTTATTGGAGGAAACCATGTTGAAACATCTTCGTTTTTTATCTGTTTCTTTTTTGGCTATTGCATTTGCAATTTCTAGTTTTGGTTTTGTGAAATTAGCGTCTGCAGATGTTAGTCCTCAAGAGAAAAAACTTGCACGAGCAGCAAAAAAAGAAGGGGCAGTAACAATCATCAACCCTCTTTTTAGTGATCGTACCGCTAAGAGAATGCAACGCGTTTTCATAAAACGGTATGGACTTGGAAATAGTTTTAGATTGAATAATATTCGTAAAGGTACAGGTTCAACTGTAGCAACAGTGCGCCAAGAAATTAAGGCTGGCAAATTTACAATTGATGTGCACTTAGTAAGTGCACCTGGTTTCTTTTATGCAGCCCAAAAAAAGAAGAAAGCATTTGCTAAGTTAGATAGTGCGCATTGGAAAGATAACGTTGAATTAGTAGAAAAAGCTGGTCAGTATCATAATTATCCATATGTTGTTACACCGCTTGCTTACACATTCCAACCTGTGTGGAATAGTTCTTGTCCAGGAATGAAAGACATCAATGTAACTTCTTATGCAGATACAGTTCAGCCAGCCCTTACTGGCAAAACAATATCTCCAGATATCACAAAGAGTTTCACATACACCAATACAGTTATTTCTCTTATAGAGAACGGTGTAAACATGAACGCTATTTGGGATAAGTTGAAAGCTACAAAACCAATCGTTGAGTTCCGTACAGAACCAAAAATGCAATTGGTTATTGCTTGTGAGAGACCATTTGATATGCATAACCTTTCTGGTCGTGTGTACCAAAATGTATTAAAAAAACCTGAATTAGCAAAGAAAATTAAAATTGGTTATTACAAAGAAGGACAAGTTCTTCTTGGAAACCAAGCAGCAGCAGTGAAAGGTGGACCACATCCAAATGCTGGGAAACTGCTAGTTGATTTTCTTTTAAGTAAAGAAGGTGCTGATGTGTTTGTCGAAGGAGAGGCAATATATTCCTTCCGTAAAGGTTACACTGCACCAGCAGCAGCAAGACCTTATCTTCTTGACCTTAGTAAGCATAAATTACTTGGTTTGAAGGATTGGGTTGGAGCGCAAAAGAAATTTAAAAAAGTACGTGGAGAGTGGATCAAGAGATTCAAATAAATTGAATATATAAATCGACTGGACAGGGCTCGTTTTTTTCGAGCCCTGTTCTCTTGTAGTTATTTCCCAATGTATCCATTTCGAATGCAGGAATATGAACGAAGAAAACATAGCAATCGAGCCAAATACAGAGAAAGCAGTATGGTGGAAAAGTTTTATTACCACCGAAAATATCGTTACATCTTTAACTAGCCTTGTTATTTTTGTAGCTATAATTTTGCCTTTATTTTGGCTTGTTTTGAGTAGTTTTCAAATCTTAGACGACATGGGTTTTGATACGGAATGGGGATTAGGAAATTATTATGAAATTTTTCAAGGTCGTGTTATTCGTAAAGCTTTCATCAATACACTTATCATTAGTACAGGTACGACCATCCTCGCTACATTTCTAGGTGTTTTGCTTGCATGGATTAACGCTCGTACAAATTGTCCATGGCGCGACAAAATTGAACCTTTCAACTTAATACCTTTCTTTCTAAGTCCTTTTGTTGGTGCTATCGCATGGCATAATTTAGCAGCACCAAAAGTAGGATTTCTGAATAATATAGCTAGAGGAATCTTCGGTATCGAAAGTCATATCATGAACGTTGATAATATTTTCGGTGTTATCTGGGTTACTGGAATTTTCTTTACCCCTTTAGTCTATCTATTTGTAGTAGGTTCTCTCCGTAGGATGGATCCTTCTCTAGAAGATAGTGCGCGTACTACGGGAGCAAGTTTATTTAGAACAACAATGACGGTTACGCTTCCTTTGGTAACTCCCGCGATTTTGTCCGGTGCAATCATTGTATTTGTAACTTCTGCTGGAGAATTTGGAGTTCCATTTAAATTGGGAGCACCTTATGGATATGACACTTTAACTACACAAATTTACTCAAAAGCTGTTGGTGACGATGCAAATCATTATTTAGGCGCAGCCATGAGTATGACCCTTGCAGCTATTACATGTATCTTAATTTGGATCCAGAGGCGAATTATTGCTCCTAGAGAATACACTACAGTTACGGGAAAAGGATTTAGGCCAAATACGATAGATTTGGGTCGTTGGAAATGGGCAGCTCTATCTGTTAATTTATTTTACGTATTTGTTGCAGTTATACTCCCTCTGATTTGCTTGCTTATCGTTAGCTTCCATCCTGTTTGGGAAGGAAAAATAATTCCGGCAGACTTAACCTTGTGGAACTATAAGAAAATTTTATATTTCTGGTCTCCTGAGAGTATTGGTATAGCAACAAGAGGAATAATCAATAGTTTTATACTTGCTTTCTCTGGTGCATCGATAGCAATGGTTTTTGCAATTCTTATAAGTTATATGATTCACAGAACTAAAGGTTTTGGTGCTACCGTTCTTGATTTTCTATGTGTAATTCCTATTGGATTTCCTGGAATAGTTTTAGCTATGGGAGTTTTGGTTACTTATATTAAAACACCCATTTATGCCACTCTTGGAATTCTGTTGGTTGGGTATATAACAAGATTCTTTCCATATGGACAAAGAAACATCTCGTCCATTATGTTGGCAATCTCTGAAGAATTAGATCAAAGTTCAAGAATGGCCGGTGCAACATGGCTGACTACATTGCGTCGCATTACGATACCTCTTCTTAAACCAGGCATCTTTGCGGGTTGGATTCTATTGTTTGTTATTTTTCTGAGAGAACTCTCAATATCAATTATTTTATATTCAGTTGGTACTGAAACATTGTCTGTGGGGGTTCTGTACTTAGCGGATTTTGAAGGTGACCCCTTAACGGCTGCTCTGGCAATTGTACAAACGGTAATATTGCTGGGTTGTATTATTTTATTTAGAAAAGTTGCTGGCAAAGAGGCTCTAACGGCGTAGAAATTAATTAGAAGGTGTTTTATGACTGAAGAATCAATGAAAGATTATTTGAGAATCCAAAATCTAGTGAAATATTTTGGAAATGACCGTGCTGTTGATGGAATTTCATTTGATCTCCCAGAAGGTGAATTTCTAACACTATTGGGGCCATCTGGATGCGGAAAGACTACGACTTTAATGTGTATAGCAGGTCTTCATAAACCTGACTCTGGAGAAATAACTGTTGGAGGAAAATCGTTCACTTCTATGGAAAACAATATTTTCCTTCAACCCGAGAAACGAGATATTGGAATGGTGTTTCAGAGTTATGCTATTTGGCCGCACATGACAGTTGAAAAAAATATATCCTATCCTTTAGAGGTTCGTAATTATGACACAGGTGAAATTGAAGACAGGGTAATGGAAGTTATACGTTTAGTAGGACTTGAGGATATGGTAGGGAAAGATGCAACACAACTTTCTGGTGGTCAGCAGCAACGAGCTGCACTAGCTCGCGCAATAGTATGTGACCCAAGTTTGCTTCTCTTTGACGAACCCTTAAGCAATCTAGATCTGAAACTTCGAGAAAAAATGCGTTTAGAACTTAAAAGAATACAAAACGAAGTAGGAATTACTTCTGTGTATGTTACGCATGATCAGGCTGAAGCTCTTGTAATGAGTGATGAAATTATAGTGATGAGTAAGGGAAAAATTGAACAAACTGGAGGCCCACATTCTATATATGCGAAACCAACAAATCGGTATGTGAGTAATTTTATTGGAATGGCCAATCTTCTCGAAGGAAAAATTGTCGCTATTTCTAAAACAGGGTTAAGTGAGATTTCTATTTATCAGGATGATGAATCCATAACGATACCATGCGTGGTGGATGATGATACATTGCAAGAAGGAGATGCTGCTGTTTTATCTGTTAGACCTGAGAATGTATATGCAAATAAAGAAAAGCCAGAAGGTCCAACTATAAAAGGCGAAGTAATTCAAACTGTTTTTCTGGGGAATTATGTCGATTGTAGAGTGAGATGGGGTAATTTCGAATGGAAAATTCAGGCACATCCAAGAGAAAATTTGAGAGAGGGTGAGAGTGTGTATATTCGTTTGGACTCTAATCATGCATTGGCTGTTTTGCCTTAAAGGAGATTCTTTTTGTCCACTGTTCAAATACAAAGTCTTGTAAAACGATTCGGCAAAGAAGTAGCCGTTGCAGGAATAGATTTAAATATAGAGAAGGGAGAGTTTGTTACACTCTTAGGTCCTTCCGGTTGCGGAAAAACAACAACACTTCGTTGTATTGCCGGTCTCGAACATCCGGACGAGGGAGAAATTTCTATTTCAGGAGAATTGATTACTTCTGTAGAAAAAGACATTTTCCTTAATCCTGAAGATCGGAATTTGGGGATGGTATTCCAAAGTTATGCTGTCTGGCCACATATGACAGTTTTTGACAATGTTGCATTCGGATTGAAAATCCGTAGAGCAAGTCGCAATGAAATAAAAGAAAAAACAAACAAAGCATTAGAACTAGTCGGTTTGTCTAATGTTGCCGATAGATATACAACTAAGCTTTCAGGTGGACAAAGGCAAAGAGTAGCTTTAGCGAGAGCTATAGTTTATAGACCTGAAGTTATACTTTTCGATGAACCACTTAGTAATTTAGACGCGAAACTTCGTGAGCAAATGAGAATTGAATTAGTTCGCTTGCAGCAAGAGGTTGGAATTACTTCAATTTACGTAACACATGATCAAACTGAAGCTCTAGTAATGAGTGATCGTGTGGTAGTCATGGATAAGGGTATAATTCAACAAATCGATAATCCAGAGAAAATATATGCCAAACCAAACAATTCTTTTGTGGCAAATTTTATTGGTGTTGCTAATCTTATTGAAGGTGAATTCCTATCTGATTCAGGTGAATGGGCAGATGCTAAATTCCCATTGGGTGAGGGAAAAGAATCTATTAATCTCAGTGCTGTATGTAACGATTCTGTCCATAAAGGACAGAAAGTAATTCTCTCTATAAGACCAGAAGATATTACTTTATATTTGGAGACACCACCTGATGGAACGACTAATGTCCTGGTAGGTGAAATTATTGAAACTGTTTATCAAGGAAACCTTTTAGATTGTCAGGTAAGGGTAGGTGATCATGAAATTGCTGTACAGATGAATCACTTCGAACAACTTCTTACTAGTCAAAAAGTTTTTATCGGTTTCTCTCCTGAACATGCATTATTTCTTGCCGAATAGTTCTCTTTATTTCTGTGTAAAACCATATATGTTGAAATGTTCAATTCTTAGTGATAATGTCACAAATTCAGTAAAAATCTCATAAACCTATTCAATAGTCTTTTAAAAGAACGATGAAATTATGAATGATAAAATTTTTCAAGAAAAGTTCAATGATGGTTGCAGGGATACAGGTCTTTGCGATTCTACTGGAACAATTCTTGTAGGTTTTTCTGGTGGTTCAGATTCTTGTGTTTTGCTTCATATGGTTAATATTTGCTTTGGAGAGAAAAGGAAGATTGTTGCAATACACGTAAATCATAGTTTGAGAGGCATAGACTCAGACAAAGACGCAAAACATTCAAAATTATTTTGTGATTCGAGAAAAATTGTCTTTCATGAAGAAAGAATTTCAGTCCCTTCTACTTCATCTTTGGGCTTAGAAGCAGATGCTAGAGACTTAAGGACTAAGGTCTTTCAAAAGTATCTAGAGAAATACAAATCAAAAGTTTTAGTTTTGGGGCATCACCTGAATGATAATGCAGAAACGATTTTGATGAGATTAATAGAAGGCAGTGGAATAAAAGGTCTTTCAGGAATTCAACAAAATTCGTTACACACCTTTATGAGCAAGAAGAACAATACTGAAGCCAAGTCTTCCTTTGTAATTTTTAGGCCCATGTTAAATATAAAAAAAGAAGAAATTTTAAACTTTGCCAAATCACACAATATTCAATTCGTTATAGATGAAACTAACAATGACAAAAAGAGATTCAGGAACAATATTAGACATAATATAATACCTTTACTTACAGAATCTTTTGGTGATGCAGCAATAGAGAATATTGTTAGTAGTTCTTCAAATTTAAATCAAGCACGTATGATAAATGACGAAATTCTTTATAGGCACATGCAAGAACATTTAGATGTTGATAAAAATATAGTGAAATTAAAGAATGTTCCTGAATTAAAGAAAAAATCGTTGCCAATACGTTCAGGTATTATCAAATTTGCGATTGAAACTGCATTTGAGAAGAATTTATACATTAAGAAACAAAGATTGCCTATTAAAAAATATATCGAATCTATAAATTTATTAATACAATCTGATAATCCATCCTCTAGCCTAGATCTGGGGAAAGGAATTGAAGTTAGACGAGAATATCAAGAGATAACTCTAGAATTAAGGGAAGAGATTAAGAAAATTAAAAAAATTTTTCCACTCAAAATAGGCAAGGTTACAAACCTGGAAGAGTTTGAGATGTCAGCGGAAATTCAATTAGAAGAAAATTCCAATTATTCAAATAAAAGTGAAAACACCAATAATATAATTTTACTCGACAATGATTCTTTGCAACAAGAAATCGTTTTCAGAACAAGAAGAGAAGGGGATAGATTTCATCCTAGACATTCAATCGGGAGCAAGAAATTAAAAAAATATTTAATAGATATGAAAATACCAAAAGTTCAAAGAGATTCAATACCACTTCTTGCAACTGGATCGGAAATAATATGGATTGTTGGTCATGAGTATTCACATAATTATCAAGTTACTGAAAATACTAAAAAAATGCTTAAAATTTCGCTCAACGAATTGAAAACCGATTGATATTATCGATTGAAAAACAATTGGATACATCAAATATTTTTAAAGATACTTCAAAAAAAGAATGGACAACAAGAAGTAAACATTGTTAACTTTAGGTAAGTTTTTTTGATAGTTTTTAATTTTAAGTATAGAAGGGAATAGAATTTGAGTCAGTTTTACAAAAATATAGCACTATGGATGATAATTGGATTGGTCATGGTGGGTCTTTTTCAGACTTTTAATCCATAAGGAAAATCCTCGACTGAAATAATATATAGTGATTTTTTAAGAGAAGTATCAAATGGTCAAATTACAGAAGTTACTATCCAAGGCGATTTTGTTAGGGGTCTTTTTTTATCAGGCAGTTCTTTTCAAACATATGCCCCTAAGGATAGTAATTTAATTAATATATTGCGAGACAAAAAAGTAAGAATTAAAGTACATCCACCTGAAAAGAACTCTTGGTATACCAATTTACTTTTGAGTTGGTTCCCAATGATAGTCCTTGTAGGTGTATGGATATTCTTCATGAGACAAATGCATATGGGTGGCGTTAAAGCCATGTCTTTCGGAAAAAGTAAAGCCAAAATGATGGCAGAGGATAATAAGAAGAAAATTACATTTAAAGATGTAGCGGGTATAGAAGAAGCTAAAGAAGAATTGGAAGAAATTGTAGATTTTCTAAGTGACCCTCAAAAATTCACTAGATTAGGAGCTAGAATACCTAAAGGTATTTTGCTTGTGGGACCTCCAGGCACAGGGAAAACTCTTTTAGCTAGAGCGATTGCTGGTGAAGCGGATGTTCCATTTTTCTCAATCAGTGGTTCTGGTTTTGTTGAAATGTTTGTTGGTGTTGGTGCATCTAGGGTAAGAGATTTGTTTGAGCAAGGAAAAGCAAATGCTCCCTGTTTAATTTTTATTGATGAAATTGATGCAGTTGGTAGGCATAGAGGTGCTGGACTTGGTGGAGGTCATGACGAAAGAGAGCAGACTCTAAATCAACTATTAGTTGAAATGGATGGTTTTGAATCTAATGATGGAGTTATTCTCATTGCAGCAACAAACAGACCGGATGTATTGGATCCTGCATTGCTTAGGCCGGGTAGATTTGACAGACAGATAGTGGTTCCATTGCCAGACATACAAGGAAGATTGGCAATTTTAAAGGTCCATTCTGTAAAGGTACCACTTGATAAATCAGTAGATTTAGAATTGATAGCAAGAGGTACTCCAAGATTTGCTGGTGCAGATTTGGCAAATTTATTAAATGAAGCAGCTCTGTTGGCTGCTGGAAAAAATAAAGATTCTGTTGAGATGTCGGATCTGATGGAAGCAAAAGATAAAGTGTTGATGGGTAAAGAGAGGAGAAGTTTAGTGTTGAGTGATAAGGAAAAATCCAATACTGCCTATCATGAGGCTGGTCATGCTTTAATTGCACTTCTAACACCTGGTGCAGATCCAGTTGAGAAAGTTACTATTATACCTAGAGGTTTTTCTCTTGGAAGTACATGGTCATCTCCACCTGAAGATAGGTATAGCAATAATAAAAACTTCCTGTTGAATCAAATAGTTGGATTGATGGGTGGTAGAGCTGCGGAAATGTTGATTTTTGATGAACTTACAACTGGAGCAAAAGCAGATATTCAAATGGCTACAGATTTAGCAAGAAGTATGGTTTGTGAATGGGGTATGAGCGAAAAATTAGGACCTCTTTCATATGGGAAAAAAGGCGATCAGGTCTTTTTAGGTAAAGAACTTAATCAGTCTAGAGATTATAGCGATAGTATTGCATTAGAAATAGACAACGAAGTACATGATATGGTTTCCTCTGGATATAAAAAAGCCTATGAAATTTTAGAAGAAAACAAGGATAAACTTGAACTATTAGCAAATGCACTGTTAGAACACGAGACTTTAGACTTGAAAGATATTGAATCGTTGATGGATGATGGAACTATACCGCCACGAAAGAAAAGCAATACAAAAGATTCGGAAGAAATTCCTTCAGATAAAGACACAAGCTCCCCGTTAAACAACAGGAAGCCGTCATCACCAACCGATCTAGCTCCAGGTCAAGCCTAAGCAAAATGTGGCATTACTTCTTTAGCAAAAGCCTCTAAAGATTCATCGAACCCAGGCATTGGTGGGTCAATCATTAGATTCTTTACTCCAAAACTTTCTATCTCTTTGATCCTTTCGACTACTTCTTCTGATGTTCCTGTTATAGTGAAACGGTCGAGAATATAATCAGTTATTAAAGGAACATGTTTAGGACTTCTCCAATTGCTAACATCAAAATTATCTAACAGATTTTGTATTTCTGCATGATGTTGTTCTGGAACTGAGTCTAAGGTCATTCTGAAATTATGATGAGCTCTATTTGCAACTCTAGCTCTTACTCTTTCTCTTGCAGCATTTGAATCTTTGTCTATAGAAATGACTGCACCAAAAATAACATCGATTGGTCCTAGATCTGAAGATCTAGCATTTCTTCCTTCATCAATATATTTATGTACCCAATCAATTGTTTCTTTGTAGACCCCTGAGCCAACTATTATGCCATCTGCTAGTTCTGCGGACATAGCTAATGTTTTAGGTCCTTCTGCAGAGGTATAAATTGGAATATTTCTTTCACTCCATATTTTAACATTTACACCCGGTTCATATTCAACTTCTTCCCCTCTTGTGAAAGCCCGAATTCTATTTATTGAATTACGCATAGTTGCAAGACGAGCCATTTTTTTGCCGAGTGTATAAACGGGTGTGTCGCCTGAACCTATACCAAATACAACTCTTCCACCAGACAATTCATCAAGAGTGGCAATAGCACTTGCACTCACAGAATCATCATGAAGAACTGGATTTGTAACACCTGGACCTATAGTAATATTGTCTGTATTTTGAATGGCAACAGCCATAGCAACATTATGATCCCTGCAAGTAAGGTGACTCTCAGCTACCCAAACCTGCTCAAACCCATGTTCTTCTGCAAATTTTGTGCGTTTTGATAACAGTGGAATATCATCTGGTACTAGATGTAGGCTAAATTTTATTCCCATCTACATTTCTCCTAATTAAACTTGTGAACAATTTAGTTTTATAATTAACAAGTTTTAAAAATAACATTTTAATCGTAAAATTAAAATTAGCATTGGCTTATTTTGATTTAATTAGTGTATGGATGAATTTGTAGTTATAATGAAGTCGGTTTAATTCGGAGAAATAAATGCCAAAACTTTGCGTAAATGTAGATCATGTAGCGACTATTAGAGAGGCTCGAAAAACTATCGAACCCGATCCGATTGACGCTGCAATAATAGCCGAAAAAGCTGGAGCAATAGGAATAACGATTCATCTCAGAGAAGATAGAAGACATATACAAGACAAAGATTTACATTCTCTTAAGAAAGTCATTTCTGGGAAACTAAATCTTGAGATGGCTCCTGTACAAGAGATGTTTGATATATCATCCATTCTTAAACCTGACCAAATAACTTTGGTGCCCGAAAAAAGACAGGAAGTAACTACTGAGGGCGGATTAGATTTGATGAATTTCGATCTGAACTTTTTACAAAGAAACTTTAGGAATTTAGACAAAGATATTCTTGTCAGCATTTTTATTGATCCAACCATAAAACAAATTAACATAGCCAAGGAAATAGGTGTGTCCTATATAGAACTCAATACAGCTGCTTATAGTGAATGTGATAGCGAAGAATGTCGAACTAAATGCTTAAATGAACTTTTTGAATCGGCAAATCATGCCTTGTCAATTGGTCTTAGGATTCATGCTGGTCATGGGTTGACATATGAAAATGTAAAACCCGTTTGCAATATACCTGGACTAGAGGAACTGAATATTGGTCACAGCATAGTTTCAAGATCAGTTTTTGTCGGGTTTGAGAATGCGGTTAAAGAAATGGTGAAATTGATTCACTATTAAAGGAAAAAGCTTTCCATGACAACTCCTTTGGCCACTTCAAATGAAATGTCTAACATAGATTTTAGAGCCATTAACGATTATGGAATACCGTCAGATGTGTTGATGGATCGTGCTGGTAAAGTTTCAGCTGACGAAATTTGGAAAAGATATGGCAAGGATGATTTGTCAGTTACAATTATATGCGGTAAAGGAAATAATGGTGGAGATGGTTACGTTGTAGCGAAGTATTTATTTGAATATGGTGTCAAAGTAACAGTTCTACGAATAGTTCACTCTAAAAGTATTTCTAAGGATTCTTCTAAATTTCTAGAAATTATTTCCAACTTGGACATTGAAATCATTGAAGTCGGTTCTGAATCACTCCATTTGTATCAAGATCAAATTCTAAGCGGAGATATTATAGTAGATGCTATCTTGGGAAGTGGTTCCAAGAAAAGAAAAGGCAGTGTAGAAGAAAAAATCATTTCTCTTATGTCGGATTGTGAAAAAGATATTGTTTCATTGGATTTGCCTTCTGGTGTTGATGCAACAACTGGAGAATGTGCTGAAAATCATTTCATCTCTTCTTTGACTATATCTTTTGGCCTTTTAAAAAGAGCGCATATAATTTTACCATCATCTGAATTATCGAAAGAGATTATAAATGTTGATATTGGGATACCCCAGAAATGTATAGACGAAGAAGAAATATCTCTAAATTTGATAAATTTAGATGATGTCTCCAATATTTTGCACAATAGACCAACGGATTCTCATAAAGGCAAAAATGGAAATGTTTTAGTAATCGGTGGATCTTCTGGAATGATAGGGGCACCTATTTTGACTGCCATGGGTGCTTATAGAACTGGTGCCGGAAAGGTTACTATTTGCATTCCAGAACAAGAACAGCAAGTACATCAAATTCCACCAGAGATAATTTGTAAAACTGTCAAAACAACTGAAAAGGGATGTTTTGATGTTGAGTCTATGGATATATTATTGAGATCTAGTGAAGAGGTTGATGTTGTAGTGATAGGTCCAGGGATTTCTACAAATCCAAGAACGAACGAACTTGTACAGCTTTTGTTGCGATACGTAGAAGTTCCTATGGTAATTGATGCTGATGCAATAAATTGTATTGCTCAAGATCTCACTATTTTAGAAAATCACACTAAAGAGATTATAATATCGCCTCATCCAGGAGAAATGGCAAGGTTGATTGGTACCTCTACTAATGAAATTCAAAACAATAGGGTAGGCCTGTCATCTTCTTTTGCCTTGGATAATAATTTAACATTGGTTTTAAAAGGTTGGGGCACTATTATTTCTAATAATTCAGGAAAATCTTGGATTAATACAACAGGCAATTCTGGAATGTCTGTCGCAGGGATGGGAGATGTATTAGCTGGGATGATAGGTGCATTTAAGTCTCAAAAACAAAACACACTAGATTCTTGTATAGCAGCCGTTTTTCTACATGGATATTCTGGAGATATTGCTGCTAAATCTATAGGGAAAATAGGAATTATCCCATCTGATTTGATTGAATGTATTCCTTTTGCTAGAGAAGAAATATCATGAATCATTTTAAAGAAAATAATTTTTCCGAGTTACTTAATAAAACACTACTCTCTTCATCTATGGAAGATACAGAAAAATTAGGGGCTAATTTTTCAAGTTGTTTAGATGATGGTTCTATAGTTTATATTTATGGAGATATTGGTGTGGGAAAAAGTGTTTTTGCAAGAGGAGCTATACAATCACTGCCAGGAGGAAAAAATTTAATTGTTCGAAGCCCAACATTCTTGTATTTATTTGAATATCCAACAACTCCTACGGTTATACATTTGGATTTATATAGATTGAAAGAAAAAACAAATTTGCTAGATTTTGGTTTGGACGAATGGATAAAAAATGAACATGTTTTATTTATTGAATGGCCACAACATATTACTGAAAATACAATTAATCCCGATTTTATTGTTGAGATTGAAGCTCTTAATGAATACAAACGAGAAATAAAGATATTCAGGAATTAAATAATTAATTAAACTTACAAGGAAAAATCAAGAGACACTATGAGAAATTCAAATCAAAAAAATCAGATCTTTACAAAGAAATATATAAGAATTTTTATTTTTTTGTTTATCCCTGGGATTTTTTATGTATGCTATTATTTTTATAGTTTAAACGATTTGCCAAAAATTAAAGTTGGCAATGTTTCTATAGTAAATACAGATGCAGATATTAAACTCGATGATATTCATGTAATTGAGAATTCTAAAGGTTACAAAGAATGGGAGTTATGGGCAGAGACAGCCAAAACTTACCAAGCGAAAGATTTGACAGTTTTCAGCAAGATAAAGATGAAAATATACAAAGACAATACTTTTTGGGAATTATATGCTAATAAAGGTTCTTTAGTTATCTCTAGTCGTGATGTTCTGATGTCTGGAAATGTAGTTATAAAATCTAATAGCGGTCTTTTACTTAAGACACAGTCTATAAGTTTCAAGACTTCATCTAATACGTTATTCGCAAAATCTGAAGTATTCATAGAAGGTGATGACTTTAAGGTGAATGGCTACGGTCTAGAAGGGAATATAAGAAAAGGAAGTTTTACTATAAAAGAAAAAGTTGTTGCATTGCTCAATAATAAAATAGCTAAAAACTAAAAATGAAAAATCAATATTCAAATCTTATGATTAAATCATCGAAAATTATTATCTTAGCAATATGCCTCTCCTTTGTTCCTTTGTTTCATGCTGAAATTTTAGCTAAAGATAATGATTCTCCAACACGTATCACTTCAGAAAAAATGGAAGTGGACAACAAAAAGAATATAATTATTTTTACCGGAAAGGTCTTTGTTACAAAAGGAAGAATAGAAATTCGTGCAGATAAATTAATTTTGCATCCAGATAATAAGAAAACTGAAAGTAAAAATAATGATGCCGCAAAAACTAATTTACTTGGAACTGGGAAAATGCAAAAAATTATTGCTACAGGAAATGTGTTCATGAACCAAGATAGGAAAAAATTTGCTACTGGAGACAAACTCAATTTTGATGATAAAAATAGGATCGCAATTTTAACAGGGAATGCTAAAGCTTGGGAAGGCAAAAATCAGGTTATCGGGGATAAAATCATAATGTATTTAAATGAAGATAAAACTATAGTGCATGGAGCAAAGAATAAAAGGGTTCATGTAACTCTGCATCCAAAACAACAAAAATAAGGATTATTTTGGAAACAACAAAAAAAACAGAAAACAATCTAGCATCTTCTGCTTTATTTAAAACTTATTCTAACAGGACTGTAGTTAATGACGTTTCTATTGAAATAAAGTCGGGTGAAATAGTTGGTCTTTTAGGTCCTAATGGTGCTGGAAAAACTACTGTTTTCTCGATGATATCTGGATTAGTTCAACCTGATTCTGGTGAAATTTTGCTAAATGGAAATTCTATAACTCAAATGCCTATTTACGAAAGAGCTCGTTTTGGATTGGGATATTTGCCTCAAGAATCTTCGATTTTTCGAAGAATGACTGTATCTCAAAATGTAATGTCAGTTTTAGAACTCATGCCTTATACAAAGCTAGAACGTAAACAATACCTTGATAATTTATTAAATGAATTAAAAATCACCGAAATAAGTAATTCTAAAGGATTTTCACTATCTGGCGGTGAAAGAAGGAGGGTAGAAATAGCGAGAGCGCTTGCGATGTCTCCTTCGTTTCTTCTTATGGATGAGCCTTTCTCTGGGATAGATCCTATTATAGTCGCAGAAATTCAGACTATGGTTCGTGGTCTCACTAGATTTGGAATAGGTGTTTTAATTACTGATCATAATGTTAGAGAAGCATTAAATATTGCAGATAGGGCTTATATTCTTCACGAAGGTCAAATAATAGAATCTGGCAATCCTAGCAAGTTGATTGACAGTAAAAAAGCAAGAACGGCTTACTTAGGTGATAATTTCAAGCTATAATTTTCAATTATTTTAATAATTTTTCTTAAAAATATTTAAAATATGCCGTTTATTGAAATAGAGTAACGTTTAAATAGTTTAAATGTAGAATAAGGAGATTGACTTGTCGTCGAATAAAGAAAATTTTATTTTTACTTCTGAATCTGTTTCAGAAGGCCATCCTGATAAAATGGCAGATCAGATTAGCGATTCTATTTTAGATGCAATCTACGAAAATGACCCCAATGGAAGGGTTGCATGCGAAACAATGCTAACCACAGGTTTAGTTTTTATAGCCGGAGAGATTTCTACAACCGCTGAATATGATCCTAAGAGTATTGCCAAAGAAACAATAAGAGAGATTGGATATGACAATGCTAATTATGGTTTTGATTGTGATACTTGCGCAATTTTGACTGCGATTGACAACCAATCACCTAATATTTCTCAAGGTGTCTCAGAAGGAGAGGGTCTTCATAAAGAACAGGGTGCAGGCGATCAGGGAATGATGTTTGGTTTTGCCTGCAAAGAATCTCCAGAATTAATGCCTCTTCCAATTATATTGGCCCATAAATTGGTTCGTGAGACTTCTGTTAAGAGAAAAGACGGCACGTTGTCTTACCTAAGACCTGATAGTAAGAGTCAGGTATCTATTGAATACGTTAACGGAAAACCATCAAAAATACAAAACGTTGTTATTTCAGCGCAACACGCTGAAGATGTTTCGCATGAACAGATTAGAGAAGATGTTATTTCACAAATTATAAATCCAATTTTACCAGATGAAATGGTAGTAGATACTACCGAATTTCTTGTTAATCCAACTGGAACTTTTGTAATTGGCGGACCTATGGGAGATACAGGATTGACAGGAAGAAAGATAATTGTAGATACCTATGGTGGGTATAGCAGGCATGGTGGTGGAGCTTTTTCAGGAAAGGATCCATCGAAAGTAGATAGATCTGCTGCATATATGGCTAGATATATAGCAAAAAATATTGTAGCTGCGGATATTGCATCAAAAGCTGAAGTGCAAATTGCATATGCAATAGGTGTTGCGGAGCCTGTTTCAGTATTAGTAGACGTTTTTGGCACAAGCGAAATAGAAGAGGATCTAATAACAAATGCTGTGAAAGAAGTGTTTAGCCTGAAACCGAAAGAAATTATAGATACTTTAAATTTAAGGCGTCCAATTTATAAGAATACCGCCGCTTATGGTCACTTCGGAAGATCTGAAGATGAATTTAGTTGGGAGAAAACAGATAAAGCGCAAGATCTGAGAACTGCCTTAAAAATATAAAACATTAACAACACTAGAAAGTGAGTAAAGATGAAATATGATGTTAAAGATTTAGAATTAGCTGAAAAAGGTTCCCTAAGGATGGAATGGGCTGCTGAAAGCATGCCAGTTTTAAAACAGATCCAAGAAAGATTTGTAAATGAGAAACCTCTAAAGGATGTTCGTATTGGTGCATGTTTGCATGTGACTACAGAGACGGGGTTTCTTCTTAAAACTTTATCAGCTGGAGGAGCAGAAGTTTTCTTGTGTGCCTCTAATCCATTATCAACACAAGACGATCTGGCGGCTTCCTTGGTGGTTAATGAAGAAATCCCAGTTTTTGCAATAAAAGGTGAAGATAGAGATACGTATTACGACCATATGCGTTCTGTTTTAGATTCTGCGCCTCAAATAACAATGGATGATGGTGCTGATTTAGTTACAGAAGTTTTGACTACAAGAAAAGATCTAATTCCCAATATTATTGGAAGCACTGAAGAAACTACAACGGGAGTTATTAGGCTTCGTGCAATGTCTCAAGATAATGTTTTAAAATTTCCCGTGATTGCAGTGAATGATGCGAATACAAAACATTATTTCGATAATCGTTATGGTACAGGTCAAAGCACTATTGATGGAATAATCAGAGCTACAAATAGATTGTTGGCAGGTTCAGTTTTCGTTGTTTCAGGTTATGGCTGGTGCGGCAAGGGTTTAGCTAGTAGAGCAAGGGGAATGGGTGCAAACGTAATCGTTACAGAAGTAGAACCTCTTAACGCTTTGGAAGCTCTTATGGACGGATTCCGAGTCATGAAAATGGCAGAGGCTTCCAAAATCGGTGACTTCTTTTGCACAGTTACTGGCGACAAAAATGTTATAGCCATGGAACATATCGAAGCAATGAAAGACGGGTCCATAATAGCAAATTCAGGACACTTTGATGTAGAAATCGATATGGCCTCGTTAGAAAAATCAGCTTCAAGCAAGAGAGAAATTAGAGAATTAGTAGAAGAATATACTATGGCGGATGGGAAAAAAATAATTGTGATAGGAGGTGGTAGGTTAGTGAATCTGGCCACTGCAGAAGGTCATCCAAGTAGCGTTATGGATATGAGTTTCGCCAATCAAGCTTTAGCAGCAGAGTACTTAGTAAAGAACGGTGATAGTCTGTCCAATAAAGTATACTCGATGCCCAAGGAAATAGATGATCAAATTGCAAGACTTAAGTTGAAAAGTATGAATGTGGAAATAGATACCCTGACTGAAGAACAAGAAACTTATCTTAATAGCTGGAACGAAGGCACCTAAAGAAATTTCCTCTTTGTTTTTTAGATTATGAAGAAAAAACATTTCCCGTTATTTATCTTTGCGGCCATTTCATTTTTTTATATTTCAGTTTCCCTTTTTGCTGGACCTATAAATACAGTAAAAAATGTGAGCTTTTATAAATTTGGAAAATCTGAAAAAATCACATTCTTTTTTAGTGGAAGACTGCCAAATTTTACCCACTACGTTAGCAAATCAAAAAAATATTTCACTCTAAGAATCGATAGAACCAAAGTTGTAAACAAGAAATTTTCAATTCCACATTCCTTCCATTATGTTAAGTCAATTAATAAAATTAAGACAAAAAATGAAGATTCAAGAATAAGGTTTTTGCTTTCTGAGAAATCATTAAAAATAATTGTTTATCCGCTAAAAAATCCAAATCGAATAGTTCTTTCATTTAGAAGAAAAATGAATATCAAAACTAGAAGTAAAGTGAAAGCTAAAATCAGAAGTAAACGTATGCCAATGAAAAACACTTTACAACGAAGTTCATCAATTAAGAAAAACCTGCGCCTGAAATTTATGAACGGAAGAGGGGTTGTCGTTTTAGATCCTGGCCATGGTGGAAGAGATCCAGGTGCAATTGGTATTTATAGAAATAATGAGAAATTTGTGAATTTAGATGTCTCAAGAAAATTGTTTAAAATACTAAAAAGAAACTATCTCAAGAAAAATAAGATTTTCATGACTAGATTTAACGATAGTTATGTTTCTCTAAATCAAAGAAGAAGATTTTCGAATAGAATGAACGCTGACGTTTTTGTTTCAATTCATTCTAATAGTTCGAGAAGAAAAAGTCTCAATGGAATTGAAACATATTTTTATAACAAAAAAGCATCTTCGAAAAGATCTTACAGGTTAGCTTTAAGAGAGAATATGCAGATGGAAAGAGTTGGCAGTGATTTAGATAAGATATTTAGCGATATGTGGGAAAGCGAAAAAGTTGTTGCTTCAAAAAAAATCGCTGAATTAACTCAGAACACGTTAGTAAGATATCTTCGTATGAACAATTATAAAGTAAAAGATTTAGGAACGAAATATGCACCTTTTGCAGTATTAAAAAATTCAAGAAGAAAAATAAATAAAGATCTTTTTCCAACTGTAAGCATATTGATAGAAATTGGTTTTTTAAGTAATAGAATAGAATCGAGATGGCTATTAAGAGAGAGTTATAGACAAAAAATTGCAGAAGGAATAGCTTTAGGGATTAAATCCTATATTTTCAACAAAAGGTTTTAGGGAGAACCTAAAATGGAATTACCTGTTTTTACGATAATCGGACGTCCTAATGTAGGGAAATCCACTCTATTCAATAGAATTGTGAAGAGAAGAAAAGCTATTGTTTCACCTGAACCTGGAATGACTAGAGACAGAAATTATGAGGTAGTTGAAGTTGCTGGAAAAAATTTCTTATTGGTAGACACTGGCGGATTTACAGAATCTGTAGTCGACCCTTTTAATAATCTTATCAAATCACAAATCTTTGAATCCTTGAAAGAATCAAACGTTATTTTCTTTGTAGTAGATGGGATAGATGGGATTTTAAATGACGATTTTGAAATAGCAAAAATGGTCAGAGACAGTAAAGTGCCAACAATTCTTGTTATGAATAAGTCTGATGCGAATGTATCGCAATATAATGTTTCAGATTTCTATCAATTAGGATTTGATGAGCCGCAAATTGTATCTGCTGAACACTCTAAAGGTATTGAGTCAATGATTGAAAAAGCCTTTACCTTAGTAAAAGAAAACAATCATGAATATGTAGATCATAATGAAATAGGGGTTTCTATTCTAGGGAGAGCAAATGTAGGGAAATCCTCACTTTTAAATCATTTATTGCAAAAAAACCGATCTCTGGTAAGTGATATTCCTGGTACTACTAGAGATCCAATCGATTCTTTTTGCACTAGAGGTGAGCATACCTATAGATTTATTGATACTGCAGGGATAAGAAAAAAATCAAGAAAATCTATTTCAAAAAATGAAGTAATCAGCATGCTGTTTTCTTTTAGAAGTATTTTCAGATCTGACCTTTGCATATTGTTGATAGATGCAATAGATGGCCCATCAACGATTGATTCACAAATTGCTAGTCAAATTGTAGAGTCTGGAAAATCTTGCTTGATAGCAATAAATAAATGGGATTTACTAGAAAAACAAACTAAAACGTTTGATGAGATGGTGTTAGACATTCGAGATAAGTTGCCTCAAATGAGATTTGCTCCTGTTTTATCTATTTCTGCTTTAACAGGACTTAGATGCGAAAAATTGTATGATCTTATCCATACATCCATAGATGCATCTAAACAAAGGATATCAACATCAATTTTAAATGAACATCTAAAGAAATGGACTGATTCGCATCCACCTCCTTATGATCATAGAGGCAAAAGAACTCCTATGTTTTATGCTACGCAAATTTCAACACAGCCACCACATTTCGTATTTTTCTTAGGAAAAATTAAAAAATCTTTTTTTACTCAATACTCTAGATATTTAGAAAACAGAATAAGAGACGATTTCGATTTCGAGGGTAGTAGCATAAGAGTAAGTTTCAGATCTAAATAAACTCACTATTATTCAATATAGTTAAGATTCAACTTTAATAATTCCTTCAAACTATCTAAAGTGATTGACAAAATAACAATGTGCTTGCAATATTGTTGTATATTTAAAACTTAACAATTCAATTGAACTTTCGGATTTAATATACCTGTGGAAGGAAAAATGGCTAAATATACATCTGAAGATATTAGAAATGTAGTTTTTTTAGGAGAGGGAGGAAATGGAAAATCCTCTTTAGTTGAAGCATGCTTGTTTACTTCAGGAAATACAGATAGGCAAGGAAAAATCGATGAAGAAAACTCTATCTTAGACAGTGAACCTGAAGAACAAAAAAGAAGATCTTCTATATTGTCTTCCGTAGCTCATGCAGACTGGGAAACAAAAAGATTTAATCTTATTGATACTCCAGGATTTTCAAATTTCATCGCTGATACAATTTCTTCTATTAGGGTTGCAGACAATGCTATTCTTGTGATGAGTGGACATTCTGAGCCTAAAGTAATTACTGAAAAAACATACCAATGGGCAACAAATGAAAATATTCCTACATTCGTTTTTATAAATCAAATGGATCATGAGCAGGCAGATTTAAATTCCTCTTTAGAAAATGCGGAAAAATCTCTTGAAAAGAGAATAGTTCCATTGAATATACCTGTTGGCAATGGTGAAAACTTTTCTATTATTGTAGACCTTATTACTGGCAAAGCATTTCAGTATGATAGCGGTGGAAACGGCAAAGGAAAAGAAGTAGATATTCCTTCAGAAGTAAGTTCTGAAATTGAATCGTACCGTTCCAACCTTTTTGAATTTGCAGCAGAGTCTAGCGAAGAACTTCTTGAAAAATTTCTAGAAGAAGGCGAGCTTACTGCAGAAGAATTGATAGAAGGGCTTAAAGATGGAATTGCAGATTCATCTTTTCTGCCTGTTCTTTTCGGTTGCGGATTAAAGAACATAGGTACCGATTTGCTTATGAGAACACTTGTAGACTTTGGCATGAATCCAATTCAGAGAATTTCACAAACTAATATCAGTGTAATGGGGGAGAGCGGGGAAGAATCTAAGCTATCAACTGACGATAAATTTAGAGCCTTGGTATTTAAAACCGTCGTAGATCCTTTTGCTGGAAAATTAAACTATTTTAGAATTTTTTCCGGGAAGACTTCCTCGGACAGTTCAGTATTCAATCCTTCCAAAAAAGAAAAAGAAAGATTAGGAGCACTGCTTTATCTTCAAGGAAAAAATCAAAGTCCTGCAGATTCAGGATTAGTAGTCGGTGATATTGCTGCAGTGGCAAAGCTAAAATTCACTGAAACTGGCGATACTTTATGCGATGCTGATATCAATGAATCTTTTAATTCTATTGCTTTTCCTTCGCCAGTCATTTCATACGCAGTAGCACCTAAGAGTAAAGGAGATGAAGAAAAATTAAGTACTGCTTTTGCTAGAATGAAAGACGAAGACCCTGTTTTAGAGGTTAGTCGAGATCCTCAAACTCAGGAAATGCTTATAGGGGGTTTGGGAGTTCTACATTTAGAGACAGTGGTTGAAAGATTAAAGAGAAAATACGGTGTTGAGTTAGAAATGCAGACACCGAGAGTACCCTATAAAGAAACTATTAAAGGAAGGTCTAAGGTTCAAGGTAGATATAAAAAACAGACTGGTGGCAAAGGACAATTTGGGGATACCTGGCTTGAAATTGAACCATTGACTAGAGGTGAAGGTTTTAGATTCACAGATAAAATTGTAGGTGGAGTAATTCCAAAAACCTACATTCCGGCAGTAGAAAAAGGAATAATAGAAGCTATGGATGCTGGAAGTCTTGCGGGATATCCCGTTACAGACATAGCTGTAACTTTATACGATGGTAGTTTTCATGCTGTAGATAGTTCAGAAATGGCTTTCAAAATTGCAGGCTCGTTAGGATTTAAAAAAGGAATGCTGGAATGTAAGCCCGTTCTTTTGGAACCTATTATGAATATGGAAGTAATCATTCCTGAAGAATTTATGGGTGATGTAATTGGAGACTTAAATTCTAGAAGGGGCAGGGTACTAGGCATGGATGCTGGAAGCGGTGGAAAACAGGTAGTGAAAGCAGAAGTACCAATGGCAGAGGTACTCAATTATGCTCCGTCTTTACGCTCCATGACTGCAGACAGAGGAGACTTTACAATTGAATTCAGTAAATATGAAGAAGTTCCCGGCCAGATTGCAGAAAAAGTAATAACTGAATCCGTTGCTGCTGAAGAGGAATAAAAAAATAGCAATCTAATTATAAAATGGGAATATTATGCCCAATAAAAATAAAGTAACACAAAAAATCCCAGATAAATTATTTTTTAAAATTGGTGAAGTGTCTAAATTGGCAGCTACAAAACCTCACGTACTTCGTTATTGGGAAAAAGAATTCCCAGTATTAAAGCCTACAAAGAGTGATACTGGACAAAGAGTTTACAGAAAAAAAGATGTTGAATTAATAATGGAAATCAGAAGATTATTGTACGATGAGAATTTTACGATATCTGGTGCAAAAAAACAGTTTAAAAGAAAATATACGAGAACAAAAAAAAATGTTGCACAAAAGGATATAGTTGAAGTCCAAAGTGCTACAGATTTAGATATAGCCTTATTGAGAAATGAACTTGAAGAAATATTAAAATTATTGAAGAATTGAAATTATTATGGCATCAGATCCTAAAACAGATCTCAATGAAAATGATCCACTACAATTGTTTGTTAAAAAATCACTTGAATTTTTAACTACTTATAAGAAATATTTTATTTCTTCTTTTGCAGTTATCCTCATATTGATTGTTGGAATTGTCCTATATATTCAAAATCAACAAAAATTATTAATTACTGCAAAAAATAATCTTACAGAAGCAAGTAAAAAATTAACAAAAAAAAAGTATTCAGAATCTGAAAAATTATTCCTAAAAGTAATCAATCATAGTCCAGACATAAATATTATCACTAGAGCTAAATTAGGATTATCAAATGTATATAAATATCAAAATAAATACAGTGAATCTGTAAAAATACTCAATTCTGCATTAGAAGATATAAATAAGAGTACAGATGGAAAATCTTCTATTGAATACGAACTCCTTAACCGGGCTTTGATCTCTATACATATGAAATCTAAGGATTGCGAAAATATATCAAAATTATTATCTCATGATTTCAAGATTACAAAGAAAGATGATTTGTTGTTAGAACTTGGAAGATGTTATGAAAAGAAAGGAAATACGAAAAAATCGTTAATAGTGTTTAAGAAGTTATTAAAAGAGTATCCAAAGAGTCCATTTGTTACAAATCGCATTAAAATACTCAATTCTAGCGGAAAGATATAATCGATGATAACATATATTATGTAAAATGATTATATT
>MDTE01069007.1_pt1 | contig 24728 bp, 25 predicted proteins | sample 811231 | NCBI WGS metagenome assembly MDTE01 (sample SAMN05326651, study PRJNA326480) | marine metagenome | isolation source: seawater | place: Indian Ocean: Red Sea | collected 2010 | reverse complement strand
GGCTGCTGCCAATGCGGGCTTGACGGGTGCGCTGGGTCGACTTTTGGCAATTTCTGAGAATTATCCTCAGCTTCGATCCAACGAGAATTTTATACGCCTACAGGATGAACTCGCTGGCTCCGAGAACCGTATCGCGGTTGAACGGCGTCGGTATAACGATGCGGTACGTGTTTACAACACCAATGTTCAGCAGTTTCCCAATAACTTGATGGCCGGGACGTTCGGATTTAATAGCCGAGAGTATTTTGAAGCCGATGAGGCTGCGCAAGAAGTACCCACAGTTCAGTTTTAGTCTCGAGTGAAGGAGCGATGGCGATACGTGTCGGTGAGTGTCTGTCTTTCTTTGGTATAGCCTGATACGGTTGAGCAGTGAAAACCCATTTAACCGTTGTAATGTCGGCGGGTCTTTTTCTGGCTGGTATGGTTGGCTTGGCGCAGGACGAGGAGGTCCCGTCGATACGTCTTGAAGTCGAGCCATCCGAGGTGACGCTAGAGGTCGGTCAGACTTTGACGCTGTCGGCCATTGCGCGCGATGTCGACGGCAATGCTATCGATGATGCTCGTATCGTGTTCTATTCAAGAGCTAGGCGTAGCGTTGGGGTTACGAGAACCGGAGAGCTCGAAGCCTACCAACCAGGTTCTTTCACGGTGGTTGCGCTTGTTCCCGCCGACCCGAATAACACCAGTGGTCGCCGTATCCCAGAATCGCGCGTGCTCGTAGAAGTTCCGGTTACTGTGGCCGTTCCACCCATTGAATCTGTGACCTTCACGGATCTTCCAGCTCGCTACTATGTTGGCACGACCCCACGTGTCGACGTTGTTGTTAGAGATACAACAGATACGATTCGAGATGATGTTGCGGTGGAGTATTCCACGAGTGAGCCGACCGTTGCGACAGTTGATCGTTTTGGACTGTTGACATTGCATCGGGATGGTTTCGTCGATCTCACTGCGACCGCCGCATCCGGCCAGGCGACGATATCGATTGAGGTCGTCCCAAATCCGGTGACAGCGTTTTCGTTAGAGGTTAGTTCTGATGAAGCGCGAACAGGGGATGTACTGCGTTTTACAGCGGTGGCAAATGATGCGCGTGGTCTTCCGATTCGTGACGTCCCGTTGTCGTTCTCGGTTGGAGGAGAAACGGCTTCCGGTATTTTGGCGGTTGGGGCTTCCGCTCAGGTGATGCCGGATGGACGTTTTGTTGCGGAGCGGTCTGGTGTATACACCGTTCTTGCGACAACAGGTTCACATACCGCGAGGCGGACCGTCACGATTACACCACGTGATGTGGCTCGTGATATTGAGGTTGTTGGTAGAGGGGTATTGCGTGATCGGCGCTCCTCAGACCTGTGGGTGTGGGAAGGCAGTGATGGGCGAGATTATGCCATCACGGGGACATGGGGGGCCGATGGGCACGCGATTTTTTGGGACGTTAGTGACCCTGAAAATATTGAAAAGTTAACCGAAGCACAGGTTGATGCCAGGACAGTAAATGACGTCAAGGTTTCGAAAGATGGTGACGTCGCTGTGATTAGCCGTGAAGGCGCTTCGAATCGGAGGAATGGTTTCGTGGTGCTTGGTGTGGGTAATCCTCGCGAAGGCGTACCCGTTTTATCTGAGTTTACGGACCAGCTTACTGGCGGTGTGCACAACGTGTTTATCGATGAAGACCACGTATACGCGCTAAGCGCTGGCCGACGCTATGATGTTATCAGTATTGAGAACCCCCGAACTCCCGAACGAGTCGGCCGTTTTGAACTTGCTACGCCTGGTCACAGTGTTCACGATGTATGGGTCAGTGACGGTGTGGCCTTTTCTTCAAACTGGGCGGACGGCGTTGTCGCGGTTGATGTCGGCGGCGGTGGTCAGGGTGGAACGCCTGAAAGACCAGTCGAACTGGGCCGTTATCGTTATCCTAGCGGTTGGAACCACGCCGCGTTTCCATATCGGAGTCAATCGACTGGTAAGTTCTATCTGTTCGCTGGGGATGAAGCCTACCCGTATGGTGTGATTTCAGGCGGTGATGACGATGCTCAAATACCCATGCGTACTGCGGGTTGGATTCACGTGATCGACTGGACTGATTGGGATAATCCTCAGGAGGTTGCGCGGTACGAGGTGCCGGAAGCTGGCACCCATAATTTTTGGGTCGAAGATGACATTCTATACGTTGGTTTTTATTATCCAGGCGGACTACGTGTGGTAGATGTGTCAGGGGAATTGATGGGCGACCTATATAAGCAAGGGCGTGAGATTTCTCGATTCGTACCGTTTGATCCAAATGGGTACACACCGAATGCTCCGTTTGTTTGGGGCCCCCAGCCCTATAAAGGACACATCTTTTTTTCTGAATTCAACAGTGGGCTTTGGGCTGTTCGTTTGAATGAAAAGACCGGGCCTGCGCCTGTTATCGGTGAGCCACGCTAGTGGCTCGTTCAGGCAGTAACATGGGTCATGTTATACGGCTGTTTGGTGCACTGCTTTTATTTGTCATTACTACTGGACTCCTCGTTATGGGTGCGGTGCAAATTGAGCCAACTTCACGGCTTTCGCCCCTAAATTATTACGTGTATGTCTGTGCCGAATCAGAAGATGAGGTGGCTGTTGTTCGATACGGGCCTGCGGGTCTGGAAGTAATCAGAACGGTTACGGTGGGAAGCTACCCGACTGAGACTGAAGGGCCTCACGGTGTAGCACTTGATCCGAGTGGGCAATATTGGTACGTGTCAATTGCGCACGGATTTCCATTTGGGAGTGTACACAAGTATCGCACTGGCACAGATGAATGGCTCGGAGACGTAACACTGGGTATGTTTCCTGCGACGTTAACGGTATCAGCGACGACCGGGTTGCTTTACGTCGTTAATTTTAATCTGCACGGAGGCATGGAGCCGAGTAGTGTGTCTGCCGTTGAAGTTGACACGATGACTGAAGTGGAACGGATCGAAACAGGACTTATGCCCCATGGCTCACGGTTGAGCCGAGATGAAACGCGGCACTACTCGGTCAATATGATGGGGGGCGATCTTGTTGAACTGGATGCGTTGGACTTTGAAGTTTCTCGTCGATTACCACTGGGCCAAGGGGTTCAGCCGACGTGGGTCACGGAACCGACGACCGATGGCATGGTTTATGTGACAGGGAATAACGTCGGCAAAGTATTTGAAGTCGACCTTGATGGTTGGCACGTACAGCGGGTTTTTGAGACGGGAGCGGGGCCGTACAATCTTGCTGTTACACCGGATGAGTCGATGCTTATTGCGACTTACAAGAGTGATAATTCGGTTGGATTTTGGGATTTGGTTACGGGCGAAGAGCGTGCGCGTCTCGAAACAAGCCGTACTATTCCGCATGGTGTCACGGTGACGCCTGATGGGGCCTATGCATTTGTAACGCTTGAAGGTGTTGGAAGTGACCCAGGAACCGTTGAGGTCTACGATTTAGCGGTTCCTAGTCGTGTTGGGACCGTGGATGTTGGAAAACAGGCTGGTGGTATCGCATTTTGGAAGGTCGAAGGATCCTAAGTATTTGTAGTAGGTCCAACGGATGAGTATTTCTTTACGGTGTGGAACCGCATGTCGTCGCTATCTTCTGGCGACAGGGTTTTTTTTTCTTCTTGCCGTTATTCACACATATCCACTTATTACGGGGCTTGACCACTTATCTCGACATAATGACGATGAGTGGTTGAACGCGTGGACTGTGTCATGGATTGCTCAACAATTATTGACTGATCCACTGAGTCTCTTTGACGCAAACATTTACTACCCTCATGAACAGGCATTGGCGTATACCGAACCGCTGTTGGTTCCTGGTGTGATAGGTATGCCGATTCATTGGCTCGGCGTTTCCCCGTTGCTGACCTATAACGTGCTGCTGCTTCTTGGGATGACGTTGACTGGACTTGCGATGTACGTTTTGGTGGTCCGATGGACCGGCGACCATTGGAGTGGCTTGTTGTCTGGTGCGATGCTGGCGTTCGGCACACCGATGTTGACGCGTCTTCCTCACCTACAGACTCAGCATTTTTACTGGTTTCCACTAGCGCTAGTTGCTTTCGACAGTTTGCTAACGAAGCGAAGGACGCAAGATGCGGTCTGGGTTGGAATCTGCGTTTTTGGGGCAGCATTGACGTCCGGTTATACGGCGGTCTTTGTTGTGTTTGCACTGGGCGCGACTTTAGCCACCGCAAATTCTAGATTGTGGACGAAGCATGGGATGAGTGTCTTGTTCCGTCTGGCTGGAGTCGCTTCCATTACTTTGATTTTGACCCTGTTGGTTTTGTCGCCGTATCGAGATTTACAGGTTGCTCGACCGTTGCCAAGTGCTGGAAGTTTTTGGACAGCGGTGCAGATATATTTTTCGTCGGCTACCTATCTTCACTTCCACACATGGGCGCAAGGTTTTTACGAACAGACGGCGGGATCATTTTTTCCCGGTTTGGTTGCTGTTGCCCTTGCTTCGTTCGCTTTGTGCGGTTTTCGTGAAGATATAACCCGCGGTGTTTTACTTTCCTTGTTTAGCGTCGGTCTAGTTGGTTTCGTGCTTTCACTCGGAACAGTTACGCCGGTGTACGGATGGGTCTATGATTTATTTCCTCCGTTTCAAAGTCTCCGCGCGTCATATCGTTTTGCCATCCTGCCGTACTTCTCGATTGCTGTGCTTGCCGGTATTGGCTTTGCTCGGTTGAGACGTCGTATTGCAGTTGCGAGGGTTTTGCCGGTATCTGTTGCCATTATCGTTCTTGCTACTGTTGAAGGGCTTCATGGGGTGCAATACCGAACATTCGATTGGCACCCGAGAATCTATCAGTCACTCGGAGCATTAGAGAATGGTCCGGTCGCAATCTTACCGATCTATTACGGTAGGCAGTTTAATAGGAATGCACGCTATTTATTGGGGTCGACGACCCATTGGCGACCCATGGTGAACGGTTTCGGAAATTCTCGTCCCTCAGACTTTGATCAAACTGCGGCAGTAATCTCGTGGTTTCCTTCGCTTGTATCCGTTGCGCGTCTTCAAGAACTTGGAGTGCAGTATGTTGTTGTGCACACAGACGCTATGCCGCAGATACAAGGTCGTCTAGCTCAACTCGCTGGCCGGTCTGATGTAACTTTGGTTGCTCAAGATGGGTCGGACCGTTTGTACCGGATAAACGATTTTCCAGAGACGCCGATTGGTGGTGTGCTCGAAGATGTCCTGTGGTCAGAGGTGACCTATGTTGAGCGCCCAGGGCGTGAGAGTTATCTTGCTGGAAGCGAAGACGTTGGGCCATTATTTGGACTCCAACGCCCTGAGCATATGTTGGTTCACATAGAGGACACAATGGAACGGTCGTTTCTTGATTTGCGTTTGCCGACAACAATGCAAGGGCGAATCTATGAGGCGACGACAGGACATGTTCTTAGTGAGGTGGTGGTTGAGTCTTTTTCGAGCGCAGGCGGTCCGGTCTCAGTAACTTTACCTCGGGATCAAGAAGCTGTAATCCTTGAGTTGTGGGCTGACGATTAGATGCGTTCAATGGCCAGGGCGACACCGTTGCCTCCTCCAAGGCAAAGTGTTGCGATCCCGCGCCTGAGATTTCTATTTTTGAGTGCATACAGCAAGGTCGTTAGAATACGCGCTCCACTCGCTCCGATCGGGTGACCGAGAGCGATGGCGCCACCGTTCACGTTGACCTTATCAGGGTCTAGGTGGAGTTCTCTGATCACGGCCAGAGCTTGGGCCGAGAACGCTTCATTGAGTTCGAAGAGGTCTACGTCGCCAAGACTCCACGAGATTTTTCTTAAGAGTTTTTGAACTGATTCAACTGGGGTCATGAGTAGCCATTTGGCCGGCCGGCCACTTACGGCTTGCCCAACGATTCGGGCGAGTGGCTGCACGCCTAATTCTTTTGCCCGCTCGCTAGACATCACGACGAGTGCCGCCGCTCCATCATTGACGCCGGGTGCATTACCTGCGGTAACTGTCCCACCGTCTTTCTTAAATGCCGGCCGAAGTTTTGACAAGGCTTCTGTTGTTGAGTCAAAACGAATACTTTCATCGTTTTCTAATCGGATTGGGTCGCCTTTGCGTTGAGGGATTTCGACTGGAACAATTTCTTCAACGAAGGCCTGTTCTTGAATAGCGGCTGCAGCTTTCTGATGGCTTTGGGCGGCGAAGGTGTCCTGATCGGGACGCGAGATGCCGTACCGTTCTACGACCGCTTCAGCCGCTAGCCCCATAGACCAATGTTCGACTGCGCACCACAGGCCGTCGTGCATCATGGAGTCGAGCAGTTCGCCATTTCCCATACGGAGGCCGTTTCGTCCCTCTGGCAGGAGATATGGGCAATTACTCATGGATTCCATGCCGCCAGCGACGGCGACATCAATATCTCCAGTCGCAATACCTTGAGCCGCGAGCATGACGGCTTTAAGGCCTGAACCGCACACTTTGTTAATTGTTAGTGCTCCGACTTCGGGTTCTAAGCCCCCATTAAGGGCAGCCTGGCGAGCAGGTGCTTGACCGAGACCCGCTGAGACCACGTTCCCCATGATGCATTCGTCGATGACATTCGTCTCGATACCTGCGCGTACGACGGCTTCACGGATGACACGCCCGCCGAGATCTGTGGCCGGCAAACTACTAAGGCTGCCGAGAAATTTTCCTGTCGGCAAACGTGCAGCACTTACGATCACAGATTCACGCATGGGGCGGTAGTCCTTATCTTGTAACGTCGATCACTTTTACGACAGTCGCGCCGAGTAATTGCCCTAGTCTTTTCCGAATCGTTGGTTCACAGCGGATAGTTTCCAGTCGCCAGTGTTCGTCAATAGCACGAACTGAAAGCGTTCCGTCTGAACGCAATCTGACAGAGGTTGCGCGTGCAATCGCTGACCCAACGGATGCGGCCCACGCAAATTGAACCTTACCTTCTGACAGGGGCTGTTGTTTGAGTAGTTCAGGTAGTGCGAAATCAGCGCACTGTTGCGCAGGGATCATGACTAGATCGTATCATCGCCTGGTGAAAATCGTGTTGGCGTCTCGTTCACCTCGGCGGTCGACATTACTTCGAGATGCCGGCTATGACATTGAAGTGAGACCGGCAGATATCGATGAGAACCGATTCCGTGATGAATCTCCGCATGCGTATGTTTCTCGCTTGGCTGCTGATAAGGCGACTGTGGTGGCGCAACGCTATCCCGGGCAGATTGTCATTGGAGCTGACACTGTTGTCGTGTTGAATGATGTCGTGTTTGGTAAGCCGGTCAATCGGAGCGACGCCGTCGGAATGCTTGCGAAGTTATCCGGAACGACGCACACTGTACTGACGGGTGTTGTTGTTATGCGCGCCTCGACAGTATTTAGTGGAGTTGAGTCCACTAGGGTGACATTTGTCGAACTGACCAGTGATCGAATTGACTGGTATGTGAGCATGGGAGAATCGGACGATAAGGCGGGTGCGTATGCCGCTCAGGGAGTGGGGGCTCGGTTAATTGAGCGTATCGATGGCTCTTATACGAATGTTGTCGGGCTACCGATGGCGCTAGTTGATCGATTTGTGGGGAAATTCGAGCAAAATATATAGGTATTGCTCACGCGTTGACTGCCCGTTTGGAGGGCGATATCCTTATTGCAGACATACTTCATTATTTCAAGGTGTTCTTGGATGCCAAGTAAAGCAATAAAAATTGTACTGACGACGGTGGCGTTTTTTAGCGCGTTCTTGTTCCTGATGTGGACAACGATGCAAGAGGGGACGCAGTACTTTCTTGAGGTTGAGGAAGTGACGGCGGATGCTTCGGCATGGGATGGGCAGGAGCTCAAGGTTCATGGTTATGCTGCTAATGTGTTGCGGCATCCTAAAAGTCTCGATTATCGATTTGAAATTACGGACAGTGTTGGTAGTAGCTTACATGTCGTGAATGCCGTGTACTCCGGTATCGTTCCGGATACCTTTGATAATCACGCGGAAGTCGTCGCGACGGGCCGACTTGTTGGTGATACGTTTCATATTGCTCCTGACGGCATTATGGCGAAGTGTCCGTCAAAATACGAAGAACAGCCGTCGGTGGGCGGAGACGTCTCCGGTGGTTATGTTTCGGCAACCCAGTCGGATGGAGCGAGCAACTAAACGCGCTTTGTCACAGTGGGCACGGGTATCAACGTCTAGCTGATGGCCACACTCGGAACCTATACACTGATTGCGGCATTTATTGCCTCCGCATACGCAGCTGCGGCGTCTGTTGCTGGACATCGCCGACGGTCTACACGTTTACTTGAAAGCGGTATCGGTACGTTTTACCTTGTGACCGCTTTGATGACGTTAGCGTCCGCGATCATCGTCCGAGCCTTTGTCACCGAGGATTATTCCATTCGATATGTCGACCGCTACTCAGATGCGGTTCAACCGTTGTTCTACAAACTGACATCGTACTGGGGTGGACTTGATGGCTCGATCATGTTTTGGGTGTTTTTGCTTTCGGTCTTTGGGGCCATTGCGGTCAAGACAAATCGCGAGCGACACCGCGAACTTATTCCATACGTGATTGCAACAGTCAGCGTGGTTCAACTGTTCTTCTTGAGTGTGATGATCGTAAATAAGAATCCGTTTGCGACGTATCTCATTGACACGCCTTTGGATGGACGCGGTCTGAATCCATTGCTACAGAACCCGTACATGGTGATACACCCTCCGTCGTTGTATACGGGGCTGGTGTCGATGACCATTCCATTTGCGTTTGGTATGGCGGCACTGATCACAGGCTACCTTGACGATTCATGGTTGCGAGCTGTGCGTCGTTGGACAATGTTTTCGTGGTTCTTTTTGTCCCTTGGTCTCACGCTTGGCATGATCTGGGCTTACGAAGAATTGGGTTGGGGTGGTTGGTGGGGGTGGGATCCCGTTGAAAATGCAGGCGCTCTCCCTTGGTTTCCGGCAACGGCTTTTCTGCACTCGGTCATGGTGCAGGAGCGCCGAAGCATGTTGCGTGTGTGGAATATCTCACTTGTGATCATTGCCTTTGTGCTTACGCTTTTTGCCACGGCGATGACCCGAACCGGAATCGTTCAGTCTGTACATTCCTTTGGTGAGGATCCGCAGTTAGCACTGATGTTCGGGATTTTTATTAGCCTGACTCTGATTGTGAGTTTTGGATACGTTATTTATCGGTTGCCCTTATTGCGTGCGAGAAATGAGTTGGAGTCCTGGGTGTCCAGAGAAGCCGCATTTCTCGTGAACAACTGGATACTGTTGTTTTCTGCGTTTTTCATATTGTTCGCCACAATGTTTCCGACGTTGAGTGAGGCGGTAACAGGGCAACGGATTACCGTGGGGCCTCCATTTTTTAATAAATGGATGATTCCGATTGGATTGATGCTGTTGTTGCTGACTGGTATTGGCCCTTTGTTAGCGTGGCGAAAATCAACAGTTACAAATTTGCGCCAGCAGTTTCTTTGGCCGACCACGTGCGCCGTTTTAACGACTGGTGTGCTTTATGGGCTTGGGTTTCGTGTGTGGGTATCTGGGATATGTTTTGCTCTCTGCGCGTTCGTTGTTGGGACGATCTCACAGGAGTTCGTACGTGGTGCGGTTGTTAGGCGCGGCGTCACCGGTTCTGATCTTTTGACAGCGATGATTGGTCTTGTCATGCGTTCCCGCCGGCGGTATGGGGGATACGTCGTTCACGTTGGGGTTGTCCTGATCATGTTGGGATTCGCCGGGTCTGGGTACAAGCAGACGGCGCAGGTGTTGTTGAATCCTGGTGAACAAGTTGAAGTGGGGCACTTCGCCGTTAGGCATGATCGTCTCAGCATTACAGACGATGGTGCCAAGGAAATGCACACCGCACACCTTACTGTGTTTGAAGACGGGCAAGAGGTGGGTCAATTGTTCCCGGGACGATGGTATTACCGTAAACATGAGGCAGAGCCAACGACTGAAGTCGCGTTGAGAAGGCGGCTGAGTGAGGATTTATACGTTGTACTGGCTGCCTACGATATGGGCGACCAATCGGCGAGTTTTCAGGTCACCGTCAATCCTCTGGTGAATTGGATTTGGTTTGGATTCGCAATGCTGGCTCTTGGTACCGGCATTGCTCTTTTACCAGAGAGTCGGTTTGCTTTTTTGGCCAGTAAATCTCAGCGTGAAGGAGCTGGTGCGACTTCGGGCGTGCCGACTGCTGTGTTGATCGTGGCACTGATGTCTGGAGGTTCTTCGGTGCCGATATATGCCCAACAAGGCGTCAACGTCGAGTCGTACACGGCGACGACGGAGCTTGAAGCCGACCTGCAGAATGAATTGGTCTGTGTGTGCGGAGACTGCCCACACTATACGTTGGCTGCGTGTCGCTGTGCACTACCGCCTCAGTGGATAACAACCCCTGATGGACGTCAAGAGATTGCCCGTGCTGGGTCTGAGTTTATGCGCGGTCAGTTGCGTGAGCAGATTGAATTAGGACGTAGCCGTCGAGAAATACTGGATTATTTTATCGAGGCTTATGGCAGTCAGGAACCACTTGGGGCTCCACTTGACGAAGGTTTTAATCGGTTTGCCTGGCTTTTTCCTTACCTTATTGGTTTCGGCTGTCTGATTGGTGTCGGTGTCGTTGCTGTGCGTTGGTCTCACCGTGACATGGTGACTGTTGGTGGAACTTCTACCTCGGTAGAGGCTGTGGACGCCGAACTCGACGCCCGCTTGGATGATGAGCTCAGAAATCTCGACTAATCCGGGCGGTTCGTCGTTTCGGGCTTGGCATTTCTTTGCGCTTGTCGGTCTTGTCGCGGCAACGGTTAGCGTGATTACTGTCCAGCCCACCGATACTGCGGCACTCGTGTTGCTCGTACTCGCAGTTGGTGCCGGCGCGTATGTTGGGTTTGGCATTTATCGCGCGGTGCTTCCGTTAGTGTCACAAAAATTCTCCGTCCGAATTGAGACGGTGGGTGGTCGGACACGCGCTGCTTTGGACCGCGAGAAGACCTTGGTGCTACGGGCCATCAAAGAACTCGAGTTCGATCGTGCTATGGGCAAAGTGTCAGATGATGACTTTTCTGCCATGGGTGGGAAGCTTCGGGCGCGTGCACGCGAACTGCTTAAACAATTGGATGTCGATGGGACGACGTACCGCGATCTTATTGAACGTGAATTGGCAGAACGTTTGGGTCTCATCGGGCTTGAATCGACGGGATTGCCGGAGGCACCGACGGGACGTCAAATTTGCGACAGTTGTGGAATTAAGAATGACGAGGATGCTCAATTTTGTAAGGGCTGTGGAGCAGGGCTGTGAATAGAGTCGCACTCTCCCTGCTGCTGATCCTTTGGTGTAGCCAGACGCTGCTTGCGCAACCTGATCCGAGACAAATGTCAGGCATCCCGCTGCCCGATCCGCAGTTACCGAGTGGGACTATTACGGTTCGAGTGATTCGTGGCTCGTTAGCAAATAATGTGCCAGACCATCCGGTCGAACTAAGCCAGGGAGATAATGTCGTAACAGTTGCGACGGACGAGGAAGGGCGTGCAGAGTTCTTAACTTTGAACGCTGGTCAGACGGTTATCGCCTCGACTGAACTTGACGGCGTACGTTTGGACTCTCAGCCATTTCAGGTGCCAGGTCGAGGTGGTATCCGGCTAATGCTCGTTGGCGCTGGTGATAGCAGTACAGCGGATGTAACTGCTGAGCCGGCTCAGCCAGGGACCGTAACGTTCGGGGCAGAGTCCCGAGTGGTTCTTGAACTCGGGGAAGAGACGGTCTCCGTTTTTTACCTTTTTGATATCGTGAATTTGCTTGCGGCACCAGTAGAACTGGGAGGGCCTCTTGAGCTCAGACTGCCTGCCGGTGCTGTCTCGACCACGGTACTTCGTGATTCACATCCGCAGACGAGAAGTGAAGGGCCAGTAGTGACATTACCTGGGCCGTTCCAACCAGGAAACACACCGCTTCGGGTCGCTTATGTTATGCCCTATACCGGAGATAATGTTGTCGTTGAGCAGGATTTACCTGTGGATCTCGAAGCGTTACTGTTGATTGTTGAGAAATGGAATGCGATGGATATCGCATCCGATCAAATAGCAAGAAGAGCGGATATGAACCCTGATGGGGCAGACGGCGGCACCTATATTTTTGCCGCGGGTCCTCCGATTCGGTCTGGTTCGACACTGTCGTTTGAGGTCACGGGTTTGCCTCATCACAGCCGATTGCCAGCTACTGTGGCACTGGCTGTGGCGTTTGTGATTTTTTGTGTGGGGACATGGGGCGCCTTGGTGCCCGTTGATGCCTCGGCGGAGAATGAACGTCGTCGGCGATTAAACGATCGACGCGAGAAACGCTTTACGGACTTGGTTAGACTCGAGCAGCAGCACCAGGCCGGAAAAGTTAAGATGACCAAATATGCGAGTCGGCGTCAGGAGCTACTTTTGCAACTTGAGCGGATCTATGGCGAACTCGATGAGCAGAGCTCGTCTGTTATCCTGAATTCTGGTTTACAACGGCCAGAAACTGCACGCGCTACTGGCCAGTCAGGCACGATCGGGTGACCCTGTTTGATTTTCAGCAAGTAACGGTTTCGAAAGTTTCTCGCCATTATGGTCGACGACGAGCACTGAGCAGTGTCTCTGTAGGCCTTCAGCCAGGAGAGGTTGTTGGATTACTTGGGCCAAATGGTTCTGGTAAGTCGACGTTATTGGGTGTCCTGTCGACACTCATTGCGCCATCTTCGGGTGAGGTGCGATATGGCGAGCAACTCTCTCGTTCTCTCGGCGCGGAACTTCGCCGGCTAATCGGGTTTCTTTCTCATGATTTGCAGCTTTACCCGGAACTGTCTGCGCGTGAGAACCTCGAGTTTTATGCGAAATTATATGGAGACCGTCCATCGTTAGCGGTCGTAAATGACGCTCTTGTTCGTGCTCGACTAGATGAACGAGCAGAGGAACCAGTATCAGGCTTCTCTCGAGGAATGAGACAGCGCCTTGCCCTTGAGCGCTCACTAATCCACAAGCCGAGATTGGTACTCTTGGACGAACCATTTACAGGACTTGATGATCGTTCGACGACCGAGTTGATAGAACGGTTACGCGAGTTGTCGAAAGAAGACCGCTTGATCGTTGTTGCGACCCATGATCTTGATATTGCTGGTGATGTACTCGATCGTGCCGTTGTTCTGAGGACAGGCCGGATTACTGAATTACCTGATGGTCATGGCTCGCTCCGTTCACGGTACCGTGAACTTGTGACTGTTGGTGGCTCGATGGAGCAGCGGGCGGATGTCTGAATTTTTTAGAGTCGCTTGGCTCGTGATGCGTAAAGACATTCGTGTCGAATCGCGGAGCCGCGAGATGCTCTACACGACAACTTTTTTTGCTGCGTCATGTGTTTTGGTGTTCTCATTCGCTTTTGTGCGTGCTGGGCGTCCGGTTGAAGGTGCAGAAGCTGGCATTATCTGGGTCGCCTTAGCTTATGCTGGACAATTGGCACTCGGGAGAGCGTTCGAGCGGGAGTTACATCAGGATGCGCTGCGAGGGCTGCTACTAGCTCCCGTTGAACGGGCTGCGATATTTGTCGGGAAATTACTCGGTATTATGTTACTGATGGGAGTTGTTGAGGCAGTGGTTGTATTTTTTGTTGCCGTATTTTTTTCAACGGCGTTTTTTGATTACGGTTTGCTTTTTATTAGTCTTCTTGTCGCGGGGACGATCGGTTTCGCATGCGTTGGCGCACTGTTTGCGGCGATGCTTGCGCGTTCCCAAAGTCGCGCCGTCTTGTTGCCCGTTTTGCTGTATCCCATCACTGTGCCGGTTCTCATAGCCGGAGTGAACGGCACGTTGTCTCTTATTCAACCCGAGCCGAATCTTGATCTTGCCCGTTTCTGGCTGGCGCTGATAGCCTTTTTTGATGTTGTGTTTATGACACTTGCGCTATGGACATTCGAGCCGCTCATGACAGAATGAACCAGAAATCTTGCTGAAGAACCGCTAGTAGAAATGTGGATGACGATAAGAAGAGGTGAGCTGAGATGGTGACGCGGACGCCGACGGCGTTACTTATAGTCGCTGCGGCGATGTTCGCGGCTGCTCCGATATTTATTGCTTATGCACCTAATGAAGCCACGATGGGGCTCGTGTATAAAATCGTGTATTTTCACGTGCCAGCATGGTTCATGATGTTTTTGGCTATTTTTGTGTGTGGGATTTCTAGTGGCGTCTATTTGTTTAAAGAGCGTCCCTCAGCTGATCGTCTCGCGTATTCCGCTGCGGAAGTTGCGGTGCTCTTTGGTGCGATTGGATTAACGACGGGCCCCCTTTGGGCTCGTGTGTCATGGGGTGTATGGTGGCCATGGGACGTTCGGACCACACTTGCACTCATTCTTGAAATGACATTCGTTGCGTACCTTTTATTGCGGAAGTATGGCGGGCCTGGCTCTGAAAAGCTCTCGGCAGGTCTTGCGCTGTTTGGTATGTTTAACGTTCCGTTTGTTTATGTATCTGTAAACGTATGGCGCACACTTCACCCCCAGACCACGGTCGTGCCACAGTTACCACCTGCGATGGCTGGTCCCTTATGGTGGTGTGTGGTGGCGTATTTGTTGTTGTTTATTGTCATGCTTGGAGGTCGTCGGCGACTTGAAGAACAGCGTGCAGTCGTCGATCGATTACGCCTTGTATATGACGAAGACTGACGGAAAACTGATGAGAATATTTTGGTTATTGAATTGCCTAAATAGGGCTCCGCTGCTGACCCGGAATTTTGTAGCGCTAGTGGTAGTAATTGTCCTCTTGTTTTTGTCAGTGCCTGCGGAGGCAGTACAACCTCCCCCCGTTGAAGAATTTGTGCCAATTGGTGAGTTGCCAGAAGAGGATCGTCTACCCGCCGCGCCTTTTCTCGTTGGCGCGTATTCGCTCGTATGGATATTCGCCTTCGGCTATTTCTGGATGTTGTCCCGACGATTGTCTGTGGTTGAGCGGGAGTTAACTGATTTGACAAAACGCACAGGTTTGGATTCTGAGAGGTTGCCCTGATGTTCGACATGACAGCGGGCCACTTTGTATTTATACCCGCAGTGTTACTGTTGGGAATGGTTTTCGGGTGGATATTAGGGTCTCGTGCCGCAGCTGATGCGTATGCGGCTGAGCTTCGACGACGAGAAGAAAGAGCCGTTCGTCGGTCGTCAACGGAACAGCGCGCTGCTAGTTGAACATGTTTTTCCGGTTCTAGCGTTTTTGAGACAAGCAGGGTAATGGGTTGTCACTTAGAACCGCTTAGACTTTGTCTAGATAGCTCACAATCTGAGCTACAAGTTCATCCGCTGTGGCATGGTCTCCTTTTAGATGCAAGTGCGCGTGTTTATATGCGTGGCGTCTGGTAGCGTACAGAAGAGCCAGTGAGTCGCGATCAGCCGCAAGTGGTCGTGCGTCATCTGATGCTAGTCGTCGTGTGACAGTATTTAGAGACACATCGAGCCAAACTGAAACACCGTCACGATTGATCAATTCTCTGTTTTCTTTTGAAACAAAAGTGCCGCCACCAGTAGCAATCACGGTATGGCGATGTGGAAGTAGTTCGCGGAGAACACGGTTTTCGGCTGCACGGAAATGTTCTTCGCCGTGAGCGGTGAAAATCTCCGTAATGTTTTGTTGCTGTTGCGATTCGATATGGGCATCAAGGTCGGAAACTGCCCAGTCTAAGTGGGCTCCAAGCGCTGTTGCGAGTGTCGTTTTTCCGGCCGCCATGAATCCCACGAGGTAAAGCTTGTCATTTTGCACAGCGTCGAGTTTAACAAGTAGTTCACTAATGATTGATTATTGACGAAGCATATCCAGAACAGAAAAAAATCCAGGAAAAGAAATCGCTACTGAATCTGCCCCTGAAATAGTGCTTGGGCCTTTTCCGGCCAAGGCAGCGATCGCAAACGCCATTGCGAGTCTGTGGTCACCTGCCGCATCAGCTGATCCTCCTTTGAGTTCATTCTGACGGCAGGCGACAAATCCGTCCTTGCGTTCGATTACATCAGCACCGAGATCTCGTAAACCTTTCGCAAATGCGGCGATGCGGTCGCTTTCTTTATTGCGCAGTTCTGCAGCGCCTGAGACGTCGACGACACAGCCATGTGCTGCGAGTGCACCAAGCGCTGGAAGTTCATCGATCATTGAGGGAACTTGTTCGGCTGTAATCGTGAAGTTATTCAGGGGGCGAGAACGCACACGAATGTTTCCGTACGGTTCTGAGGCATTAGTGCCATCAGGTTCAATTTCTATGTCAGCACCCGCGTGTTTGAGCACGTCAATATATGCCGTACGGGTTGGATTCAATCCGACGCCTTCGATGAGAATGTCTGAGCCTGGAAGGATAGATGCAGCCACAATCAGAAATGCAGCTGAGGACTGGTCGCCGGGGACTGTTAGGTTAAGGGGGTTGAGAGGGTTTCCACCGGTGACGGAAAATGCGCCATCTGTATTTTGAGTCAATGCTCCAAACACTGAAAGTGCCCGCTCGGTGTGGTCTCGTGTCGACATGGGTTCATGTACTTGGGTAGTGCCACGGGCATGCAGTCCTGCTAACAAGACTGAACTTTTGACCTGGGCGCTCGCGACCAAAGGCGCGTAATCTATCCCGGTAAGTTCAGCGCCTCGAACCACAAGCGGCGGATAACCATTAGTAGAGTCAAGTGTTGCGCCCATTTCTTGTAATGGTTGAATAATCCGACGCATCGGGCGCTTTTGCAATGAACTGTCACCTGTCAAAATCGATGTAAATGGATGATTAGCCAGGATTCCTGCGAGCAAGCGCATAGTCGTTCCGGAATTTCCGGCATTTATTGGATCTCTTGAAGGCGTGAATGAGCCGAGGCCTTGTCCAGTTATCGTGATTGTCTTGCCGGTATTCAGAGGCTCATTTATCGAGTTAACAGAAACACCTAGTGCCTGAAGGCATGACAGGGTCGATAGACAATCGGCACCCATGGAATAGTTATGGATGGTGGTAGTACCATCAGCGAGAGCTGCAAGCAGGGCGTAGCGATGCGAAATGGATTTATCACTAGGCACTTGTAGCGTACCTCGGAGTTCCGTGGCTGGTTCAACAATAATTGTTGAACTGATTTCATCGCGCATGGCGAACTATACTCCAAGTCATTTACTTGCCGGTTTAGGCACGCAGGGGTATGTTAGATGCCGATTACGCCATGACTGTTTTGCCGATTATTATTCGTACGAAGTGCCAGAGCGACGTGAATATGCCGGACGTTGTTCGTATTGTCAGTGATCGCGTTAGTCGATTTTGGGACTTCGACGAGAACTCTAGGAATTGGGTTGGCATGGTGACTCAGGAAGCAGTTGCTCAATGAATAAACCGTTGTCTCAGGATTATGACGAAGGTTCAAAGCCTGACCCTCGCCTAGTTGCAACTGCCGCTGAGGCAGTAATCCAAGCCGGAAGGATTCAAAAGGAATACTTCGGCCAGAACGTCCATGTCGAAAAAAAGGGTCCTATCGATTTGGTGACGCAGGTGGATATCGAAGTCGAAACGATGTTTCGGGAAATGATTTGCGAGCGGTATCCGGACCACATTGTTCTCGCCGAAGAGTTAGAACGTAACAGACAATCTACAAATATTTCGAAGTATTGTTGGGTTTTTGACCCGATCGATGGGACAGTGAATTATGCGCACGGTCTCCCTATTTTTTGCGCATCTCTTGCCCTCGAAATCGATGGCGTTGCCGAGGTGGCCGCCGTCTATGATCCCATACGGGAAGAGCTGTTTATGGCGGAGCGAGGGCAAGGTGCTCGTTTGAATGGTGTTCCATTGCAGGTGTCCAAAACTGGAACACTTCTGGATTCCATGCTCTGCACAGGATTTCCCTACGATGTTCATCAGACTGTGAATGAAGTTGTTGGATTATTTGGCGACTTTGTTTCAAGCGCCCGCGCGGTTCGTCGACTTGGGTCGGCCGCGCTTGATCTTTGCTATGTAGCTGCGGGACGATTTGATGGTTTTTGGGAGCAGCGATTGCAGCCTTGGGATATGGCGGCAGGTGCATTGCTCGTTGAAGAGGCGGGAGGGCGAGTGACTGATATGGCAGGTCACCCATTTTCATCTCGGACTGGCTCCATCATTGCATCAAATGGGCAAGTGCATGAGGAGATGGAGAGAATTATCCTTTCTCGCCGTTCAGCAAAAACAGACGGATAGACGTCAGCTATACTTCTCGCGTCCGTGTCACGTATCGTTAACTGGGTTCAGGGGTTCGCGCTCGCTATTGGTGGTCCTGGACTATTTCTTGTTGCCTTTCTAGACTCTTCGTTTCTTTCTCTTCCCGAAATTAATGATCTGTTGGTCGTCATGCTCGTTGTCCAGCATAAAGAACGGATGCTGTACTACGCGATGATGGCAACGCTCGGGTCTGTGCTCGGGTGCGTTGTGCTTTACTGGTTTGGTCGACGTGGTGGCGAGGTCTTGGTGAGGAAACGATTTGGTGGCGAGGCAATCGAACGTGCTATGGCGCTGTCGAAGCAATATGGCATATTTGCGGTGGGTATTCCTGCGATCTTACCGCCGCCGGCGCCATTTAAGATTTTTGTTCTATTGGCCGGTGTTGCGGCGGTTCCATTGTGGCAGTTCGTCTCAACCATTGCAGTGGCCCGAGGATTTCGTTACGTAGTCGTCGGAGCTTTGGCCGTTCAGTATGGAGATGAGGCCATCGCGTTTATTGAGGCGAATGGACGTGTGGTTGCTTTAGTGATCGCGAGTTTCCTTGTTATTAGTCTCTTGTTGTATTTGTTCTGGCGTCGACGCCGTGGAGAGCCGAGCACAGCCGAGCTATAATCGGGAACATTTGCCATGAAGCCAGATTTATCGGTTGTAGTTCCTCTCTTTAACGAGCAACCTAACCTGCGCGACCTCCACCGCGAGTTGTCTGACGTTTTAACTGCCTGGGGAAGGCCGTACGAAATTATTCTCGTCGACGACGGTAGCACCGACGACACCTTTTCTATTTTGACCGACATTCAGTCTCAAGACAGGTCGGTTCGTGTTATTCGACTTCGACGAAACTTTGGACAAACGGCTGCTTTTGCGGCTGGGTTTGCCCATGCGAGGGGCAAGCTTATTGCGACCTCTGACGGAGATCTCCAAAATGATCCGGCTGATCTTCCGGCGATGGTGGACAAGATTGATGAGGGACATGACATGGTCTGTGGCTGGCGGAAAAATCGTCAAGACCCCTGGTTGACGCGACGGTTAGTGTCGAATATCGCGAATTGGCTTATTTCAAAAACAACGGGCGTGCATCTGCATGATTACGGCTGTTCTCTGAAAGTATTTCGGAGTGAGGTCATTCAGTCGTTGCGTCTCTACGGAGAGATGCATCGATTTATTCCGGCACTCGCGAGTGAGCAAGGGGTACGTATTCACGAAATGGTCGTTAATCATCGACCTCGGCGTCAGGGTGTGTCCAAATATGGCTTGTCTCGGATGCCACGCGTGGTGCTCGATTTGGTGACGGTTAAATTTCTATTGAGTTATTCGACGAGACCATTGCAAATGTTTGGCCCTCCGGGATTACTCATGGGATTTCTCGGTGGTGCGATTGTGGGTTATTTGGGCTACGTACGTTTGTTTGCGGGTCAGGCAATCGGTGATCGTCCTGTCTTGTTACTCGGGATCTTGCTTTTATTTGCTGGTATGCAGCTGGTCACGCTCGGGTTGCTCGCGGAGATGCAGGCAAGGACCTATCATGAGTCTCAGAATAAGCCCATATACGTAGTTCGGGATGTTGTGGAGAGCACGCCACAACAAGAATAGAGTAGTGAAATGTCCAGGTAAATGGACTTCTCTACTCCAAAGTAGCTGCACGGATTTGCACCGATGCTGTTATATCTTTGGAGTGGGGGCGTTGACGCGACTTTATTGCAAGCAGTACCCTCAACGTTTTGCCTAAACTTACCTTCATTCCACTACGACGACTCACGGCCTGTTCGTGTGCTGCGTTGATCCTAGCGGCTTGCTCCGAGTCGTCAGTCGTCCCTCCGACGGTGCCGTCATCGCTTAATACTGAACGCGTCGGGGAACTTGGGATAGCGTGCTCAGCTGATATACAGGTTCAGTCTGTTGACGGAAAAGCGGTGCCAGTATCGTTTTCGTTGGCGACCACTGACGGCGGCGAATCGCCGGTGACTACTACGTGTAATGCGGAGTCTGGTGCGGAGTTCCCGATTGCGCGAACGAGTGTTTCTTGTTCGGCATCGGATAATCTTGGTCAGGCTGCGAGTTGTACGTTTGACGTCGTTGTCTTGTCTCCCCCAAAGCTATCAGTGTCAAAGATACTTGCGTTTGGGGATAGCATCACGTCTGGAGTCGTGTCCATTCCAGTTCTCGGCGCCATACGTTTGGCACTTGAGCCATGGAATTCGTATCCGACCAAGTTACAGGGAAAGCTTCGACAGGCTTATCAGTACCAAGCTCCTAGCGTCATTAATGAAGGCGAAGCAGGGGAACGTGCAGCTGATGCTCCGGCAAGGCTTCGTGCGGCTTTGGCGCGGCATCAACCCGATGTAGTGATTCTGATGGAAGGCACCAATGACCTCGGTGCAGCCGATGCAGTGGAGGCGGCACGTGACGAGCTGGCTCTTGATGGCATCGAGGAGATGCTTGACGACATTAAGGCAGCTGGTGCCGTTGCTATTTTGGCCACGATTGCACCTGTTCGTGAATCGGGCCCCGGCATCCATACCGCTTTGGTCGGTCCCTACAACGCTCGACTCCGAAGTATGGCGGCAAGTCAAGGAATTCAACTCGTGGATGTCCATCAGCTCCTGAGTGGTGGGGCGTGTCAGCCGATGTCGTGTATAGGTGATGACAATATTCATCCAACGGTGCAGGGCTATTCTGTAATGGCCGATGCGTTTTATGAGCGGCTAGTGGCGTTGTATGACATCCCAATCACGGTTCCGACCGCCTTCGAAGTTACCGATGGATTCATCGAAACGTCGTGGAGTGAGTGACGCTGTGCTCTATATAAAGACTGTGAAAACGTTCAGTATCACTTCTGTATTCATAGGAGTTGCCCTTATTCCCTTGCCCGCTCTGGCGCAGGCTCAAGGACAGGAGTCGACTCCGTCACGGGTCGAATTTGGGCAAACTTTTCTTAAGGGACGTCTCACAATTTACGGCAATGGTTTGGTTAAGCAAAGCGGAGTTCGACAATTTGAAGACCAGTGGTCATACCGGGCATATGGCGGAGACGCGAAAGTATCTGTGCGACACGTGATTACTGCTGCACCTATTGCTGATGTTGGAGGGAGCCTTCGTTTGTGGGAAGGCTTGATAGCAGGTGGTGGATATTCAGCATCTAAAACGTTGGATGTGACAGCGGTTTCTGGTTCTGTTCCGCATCCGATTAATCAAAATAACCCGAGGGTTCTTGAGTCTCGGTCTTTACAGTCACTACATCGATTGCAAGTGGCGCACGTGTTTGGTGGGTGGCGGTTCCCAGTCTTCGATAAACTCGATGTAACCCCGTTTGGAGGAGTTTCATTTTTCAATCTCACCCAAGGGGTCGTCACGAATGTTACAGCTGTGGAATCTGGGGGACCACCTTTCGCAGCGGTTAAAATTGATCAGTTACAGCTCGGTCAACATCGACGGAATAGTGTTGGTGGGCACGTTGGTGTTGATGTGACATATATGGCAACGAGATTTGTCGGCGTTGGATTCTTACTGCGCTATACGGATGGTATTGTTGTATTTCCTGCAGCGAAAACCGGTAATTTGTCACTTGCCGTAGGTGGCCTCGAGATCGGTGGCGGGATTCGTATCCGGTTTTAGGAAACTAATATGAACGCTAATAGCGATCTCGCAGCTGGATTGTTCTTTTTCGATGCTATTCGTGAATGCGCAAGATTGTCTTTCCATTACTATGATCGTGGATATGCGGTTTATGAAAGACTCACGATCAAGAACCGGGAATCAGTTAGGTAGGGCTTATCATGTCTTCGGACATTGACCCTGACAGACAGGTAACTGGTGGTGGTCCTAAGATCACTGCGATTCAAGACGAGTTGTTTGCGCCAGGACGTTCCAAGGCGGAGCGTTATGCTGAACTCGTGATTGGTCGTACGTCTCTATGGGCACTAATCAAGTACGAAGCGATCGTCACTACATGTAGTTGGCTGCCCGGTGCACTCGGTTTCTTGTTACGGTCCAAGCTCTATCCGTATCTTCTTGGCCGGGTTGGCGCGAACGTGACTTTCGGCGCGAATGTGGTGTTACGACATCCCCATAAGATCTTAATTGGAGACAACGTCGTCATTGATGATGGATGTGTTCTCGATGCCAAAGGCACCACGAATGTGGGGATTATGATTGGAGACGGGGTCTTCGTTGGTCGCAACACGATTCTCAGTTGTAAAAACGGCGACATTATTATTGATGATCGTGCAAACATTGGTTTTAATTGCGAGATATTTTCTGGAGGTAAGGTCCGACTTGGGAAAGACACCTTGGTGGCTGCCTATACGTATCTCGTCGGAGGAGACCACGAACATAGTCGCACGGACACGCCCGTTCTCTATCAGGCGCGTATTGCACGTGGTATAGAAGTTGACGATAACGTGTGGTTGGGATCTCATGTCGTGATTAGTGACGGTTCCTCGGTAGGGCACGATGCGATCATTGGCGCGGGGGCAGTTGTGATCGGTGATGTGCCACCGTTTCAGATCGCGGCTGGCGTGCCGGCGGCAATTATTCGTGACAGACGCGATTCGACCTAGTGACCTTCGTCGGCCGTTTGCTGGGGTAGAACTGAAACCGGGCGCCAAGAATCAGTTGCGCTGAATTCTTGGGCAGCAAAGCACCAGACGACAATTCGTTTGTCAGTCCAGTAGGTCGGCGTTTCTTCTACCCGCATTCGTATTGCGGTAAGGGCGGCTGTTGCTGTCGACTCACGGACAGCCACCAAGTCGATTGGTAGCCCAAGTTCGAACGCAAGTTGGTCAACTAGCCCCCCATTGGCTGCATGCATGTCGCCACCGGAATGGTAGATTAATGTGTGACTATCACCAAGCAAGACGACCGGGCTACTGTCAGCGACTGTCGAGCGGCCAGCATCCTGACCAGCGTTTGCTGCGACTAGCCGGAGCCGGATTTCTTCAGAAGCCACTGGAGGGTCAATGTTGTGGACAAGATTTCCCGAAATGGAAGTAGAAGACCATTGGTTAACGTATTGCACGGTCTTGAATAAATTGGACCACGAACGGGTTTTGAGAATGTCCGCGATCTGTTGGGCCGCGATCACACAGCCGGCTCCGGACCAGTGGGTATCGAGTCGGCAGTAGAGTGGGTTCTCAGGGTGAAACCGTTCCCGCAGAAACCTCTCAGTAAGATCGAGTACAGGTATTCCTCGTTGTCTGAGCAGTTCATAGAACTCTACGTGGTTCGGGTCGAGTCGAGGAACTGGCGTTGGAATGAGTGTTTCGCTTAAGCCCACTTTATCGGGAAAGATGAGAGATTTTGGTGGAACGGGAACGAGTAGGAGTTCAACATCTTGCTTTTTAAGCTGCTGATGAAAATTGACAATGGTGGAAAGAGGGTCATCGGCGGTTGATTGGTAGGGAGAGTCATTCCAAAACTTACCGCCTGCAACATGTCGGAGTTCTGGTGCCGAGAAAAACCAACCGTCTGTTCCAAGAATGGCGTTTGTTTCAAGGTTTGTGGTTTCCGCAGACCGCGCTGCGAAGGCTGCTCGGACTTCCGTAATGAGATCCGGAGATACGTATGCAGGTCGGCACGCAATGAAGATCTGTGCCGTGGCGGCGATAGTCCAAAGTGCGGTTCGTGCTTTGGTTATTTCAGTCAACGTTTCATACGGTACGGCCAGAGATACACCGCTCGGATTGTCTACGGAATTCCATTCATTGTAGCCTCTTAAAAGCTTGACGACCGTGACAGTACGAGTCTTCCCAACGTAATAACGATATTCACGAATGTGCGGCATTACAGGTATCGTCGAACGAGACCATCGAAAACCGATCAATTGTGAGCGGTTATTAAAGATGGTCCGTGTGTTGACGCATCGCGGGCCTGACGACGAAGGTTATGTAGAGTTGCCCGGAGTCGGTCTTGCAATGCGCCGACTGGCCATTGTGGACATAGCAGGTGGTCGTCAGCCATTCACGTCAGAAGACGGTGACATTTATCTCGTGGCAAATGGTGAAATCTATAATCACCATGAACTGCGCGAGACATTGATCGCCCACGGTCATCACTTTCGGAGTGAGAGTGACATAGAAGTGCTTGTTCACGCCTATGAGCAATGGGGGACGTCATTTCTTGAGTACATCCATGGCATGTTTGCGATCGCTCTTTGGGATAGCAAGCAACGAATCTTTCTTGCAGCTCGTGATCGCGCCGGAGAAAAACCGCTGTATTACGCGGAGAATGGTTCAACGCTGGTCTTTGCATCTGAAATTAAAGCCATTCTTGCGAGTGGGATGGTTGACCGGGATGTTGATCTTGAGGCGCTGGATCAGTTTCTTACATATGAATATGTGATTACGCCCCGAACGATCTTTTCGCAGATTAGACGATTGCCGGCGGCACATTACCTTTTGTATCGAGACGGGAGGCTTGAGACCTGCCGCTATTGGGATGCTGGTGCGGTCCCAGAAAAGAACTGGAAGGAAGCAGAGGCAGCAGAGGCAGTTCGCGAAGCGCTTAGGCAGGCCGTTGATCGGCAAATGATGTCCGATGTTCCTTTGGGGG
>MDTE01016715.1_pt1 | contig 24729 bp, 22 predicted proteins | sample 811231 | NCBI WGS metagenome assembly MDTE01 (sample SAMN05326651, study PRJNA326480) | marine metagenome | isolation source: seawater | place: Indian Ocean: Red Sea | collected 2010 | reverse complement strand
GCAATGGCGGTTGGGTGATGCCGCAGGAGGGCTTTACACCCGCCGCATTGGCGGCACGGCTAGAATCATTTTTGAATTTGCCGAGCGCGCTCAGTAAAGCGGCACGCAATGCCAAAGGGCTGGGGCGTACCCGCGCAGCAGAAGATCTGGCGCAATTGGTGCTGGATGTGGCCGAAGGCAAAGAACTGCCCGAGCAAAAGCCGCGTAAAGCAAAGAAACTATCCTCTGAGCCAGAGGGGCAGCGCCGCGAAGCGGCCGCATAACGAAAGGACGTCACTATGAATAATTCGCCAATTCGCGCCTTCCCGGTGAGCAAAACCATGTCGCTGGATATTGGCCTGCTGCATTTTGTGGGTGTGGGTGGCATTGGCATGAGTGGCATTGCCGAGGTGCTGCACAATCTGGGCTATAAGGTGCAAGGCTCTGACATTGCCGAGGGCCCCAATGTAGATCGTTTGCGCGCGATGGGCGTGGATGTGAAAATTGGCCATTGCGCCGAGAATGTAAAAGATGCGGCGGTGATTGTGATTTCGTCGGCGGTGAAAAATGACAACCCCGAAGTGCAGGAAGCGCGCCGTTTGCGCATTCCGGTGGTGCGCCGCGCAGAGATGCTGGCCGAGCTGATGCGTTTGAAAATGACGGTGTCGGTGGCAGGCACCCACGGCAAAACCACAACCACCAGTATGATCACTGCCTTGTTTGAAGCGGCAGGGCGCAACCCGACTGTTATCAATGGCGGCATCATCAACGCTTATGGCACCAATGCGGTGCTGGGCAAAGGCGAGTGGATGATTGTGGAGGCCGATGAATCCGACGGTACGTTTATTCGTATTCCGTCCACCATTGCGGTGATTACCAATATCGATCCGGAGCATCTGGATCATTATGGCAGCTTTGATAATTTGCGCGCTGCGTTCAAACAGTTCCTCGATAATATCCCGTTCTATGGGTTTGCGGTGCTGTGTGTGGATCATCCGGAAGTGCAGGCGCTGGTGGCGAAAATGACCGACCGTCGTATCATCACCTATGGCACCAATCCGCAAGCCGATGTGCGCGCGGTGAATGTGCGTCATCATGCGCAAGGCCAGACCTATGACGTGATTGTGACCGACCGCCAGACCGATGAGCAGCACGAGATTAAAGATGTGATGTTGCCGATGCACGGGTTGCACAATCTGCGCAACTCGCTGGCCGCGATTGCGGTGTCGAACGAGCTGGGCATGCGCGACGAATCGATTGTGCGTGGCTATGCCGAGTTTAGTGGTGTGAAGCGTCGCTTCACCAAAACCGGTGAAGTTGGTGGCATTACCATCATCGATGATTATGGCCACCATCCGGTGGAAATTGCGGCAACCCTGTCGTCGGCGCGTCAGGCGGTGAGCGAAAGCGGAGGCCGTGTGATTGCCGTGGTGCAGCCGCACCGCTATAGCCGACTGAAAAGCCTGTTTGATGATTTCTGCACCTGTTTTAACGATGCGGACAAAGTGGTGGTGTCGGATGTGTATGCGGCAGGCGAAGACCCGATTGACGGGTTCGGCCGCGATAATCTGGTGAAAGGTTTGCAAAAGCACGGGCACAAAGATGTCTATGCGCTAGAGGCACCTGAAAATCTGGCCAGTCTGGTAGAAGAGATCGCCGAGCCGGGTGATTTTGTCGTCTGTCTGGGTGCGGGTAGTGTGAGCAAATGGGCGAACATATTGCCGGGTGAGCTGGAAAAAGTGATAGCTGATAAAAATAAAGCGAGTGCATGAATGAACGCGGTGGCCGAGGATAACACGTCATTTATCGATTTGCCCGAAGTGCGCGGCAAATATAGGCTGAATGCCGATCTGTCGGGCACAAACTGGTTTCGTGTAGGCGGCGCAGCCGATGTGTTGTTTCGTCCGGCCGACGCGGAAGACCTTGCACAATTTTTGCGCCATAAACCAGCCGATATGCCTGTGACCCTGTTGGGCGTTGGCTCAAACATTATTGTCCGCGATGGTGGTATTGATGGGGTTGTTATCAAGCTGGGGCGCGGCTTTACGCAATTGCAGGTGGACGGCGATGTGCTGGAAGCGGGTGCAGCAAATCTGAGTTTGAATGCGGCCTTGTTTGCAGCCGAGCAGGGGCGTGCAGGACTGGAATTTTTGAGCGGCATTCCCGGCACCATTGGCGGGGCTCTGGCTATGAATGCCGGGGCGTATGGTGATGAAACCGCAGACTGCCTGATTGAAGCCGAGGTGGTGACAGGGCGGGGCGAGATTAAACGTGTGAGTGTGGACGAGTTGGGCTATAGCTACCGCCATTGCAGCGCACCTGCCGACTGCGTGTTTACACGCGGATTTTTCCGCACGCGCGAGGGCGCGCGCGAGGCCATAAAAGCGCGCATTGCCGAGATTCAGGCCCAACGCGAAGCAAGCCAGCCTATTCGCACACGCACGGGCGGTAGCACCTTTAAGAACCCAGATGGAAAAAAAGCGTGGGAAGTGATTGATGCTGCTGGCTGTCGTGGTATGATGGTGGGCGAAGCAAAGATGTCCGAGAAACATTGTAACTTCATGGAAAACACAGGCAACGCCTCGGCGGCTGATTTGGAAGCGCTGGGCGAGCAGGTGAAACAAAAAGTCAAAGCACATTGCGGCGTAGATTTGCAATGGGAAATAAAACGTATCGGTAAGCCATAGCAACCCGCCCTGCGTAACGGGCAAACGGAGTATATGGCTGTGCATATCGCAGTAGTAAAAGGCGGATTATCCGCAGAGCGTGACGTGTCGCTGAGTAGCGGTGCAGCGGTGGAAGCTGCATGCGCTGCATTAGGCCACAAAGTCAGCGCAATCGATGCCAATACCGCACTGGCCGAACAATTAGCCGCCGCCAAGCCGGATGTAGTGTTCAACGCGCTGCACGGGCGCTGGGGCGAGGATGGCTGCGTGCAAGGCCTGCTAGAGGTGATGCAGATTCCGTATACCCATTCGGGCGTGATGGCTTCGGCACTGGCGATGGATAAACCCATGGCCAAGAAAGTGTTTGCGCAGGAAGGCCTGCTATGCGCAGACGGAAAAATTTGCACTAAAGACGAAATGCTGCAAGGCGAGCCGATGCAACGCCCGTATGTGGTGAAGCCGTTGAATGAAGGCTCGAGCGTGGGCGTGACGATTGTGATGGAGCACGAAAACTTTATTTTCAGCGAAGCCAATTGGAGCTTCGGTGATGAAGTGCTGGTGGAGCAATATATTCCAGGACGCGAAATTCAGGTGGCCGTGCTGGAAGGAGAAGCGCTGGGGGCAATCGAGATAAAACCGCGTGGGCGCTTCTATGATTACGAGGCGAAATACACTGACGGCAAAGCCGATCATCTGATGCCTGCGCCGATGGAACAGGCGCGATATGACGAAGTGATGGCGCTGGCCGTGCGTGCACATAACGCGCTGGGGTGCCGTGGGTTGACTCGCAGTGATTTCCGTTTTGATGAGGATGGCGATGGCAAATTTTATTTGCTGGAGGTGAATACGCAGCCGGGTATGACGCCATTGTCGCTCGCGCCCGAGATTGCTGCGCATGTGGGGATTGGATTTAACGCATTGGTGCAGCGCCTGATTGATGGCGCGCGATTGGGAGAATAGGCATGGCCAGACGTAAAGGCAAAACCACAAAACGCACCACGCAGCGTCAGCGTGAGAGCCAGCAGATTACGCGCAAAAAAGCGCAGGCGCGCTTCTGGGCAACGTTCCGTCGGCGCGCCGCGATCACCTTTGCGGTCGTGATTGCAATGCATGTGATTATTGGCGGCTGGTGGGTGTATGATAGTGGGCATATTGAGCGTATGCAGAAATTTGTGTCGCATTCTTTTTGGCAAATGACGGTGGATGCGGGCTTTAAGGTGGAGCAGGTCTATTTGAACGGTCGCAAGCGCACCCCCAAACAAGTGGTGGAGCAGGCCATTAATGTGAAAACAGGCGATGCGATTTTGCGCGTGTCGGTGCGCGACATTCATGCGCGGCTGGAAGGGTTGCCAGAGGTGCGTAGCGTGTCGGTGGTGCGCGAATTGCCGGGGGCATTGCATATTACTTTGGTGGAACGCCAGCCTGTCGCGATCTGGCAAAATAAGGGCAAGCATGTGCTGATTGATGCGGATGGCACGGTGCTGGAGCATCACCCGCTGCAGGACACCAGCGAGCTGATGGTGTTGGTGGGCGAGGATGTGCCAACCCATGCAGAAGCATTGTTGCGCCTGATGGCGACCGAGAATGGACTGGCCGCGCGTGTGGCATCGGCGGTGCGTGTGGGCGGACGTCGCTGGAATATTCAACTAAAAGACGGCATCAACGTGATGCTGCCTGAGCAGGATGCCGAAACCGCATGGGCACAGCTGGCTACCATGCAGCACGAGCATAATGTGCTGGCACGAGCAATTACTACTATTGATATGCGGATTGAAGACCGTATATTCATGACGCTGGATCCGATGGCAGAACCCTATGCCGAAATGGATGCAGGCGCGCAGGAAACCTGAACACGATGATAGAACAAGACGCAATACGTAATCTTCCCGGCTCCATTGCCGCACTGGATATTGGCACGACCAAGATCGCATGCTTTATCGCCCAGATTGATGATAACGGCGCGATGCGTATTCTGGGTGTGGGACATCAGCTGGCGCGTGGCATCAAATCGGGGCTGATTACCGATGTAAGCGAAGCCGAAACTTCGATTGTTGCCGCCGTGCACGCGGCCGAACAAATGGCGGGTGAGACCATCGAGAATGTGGTGGTAAGCATCGGCGGGCGGCATGTGCGCTCGCGCAATGTGTCGGTGGAATTGGATGTGGCAGGCGATGCGGTAGGCGATAGCGAGATCATCGATATTATCCGCGATGGCAGCGAGTCGTTGAGCGATGACGAGCATGAGATAATGCATATCTTTCCCGTGCAATATGCGCTGGACGATGCCAAGGGCCTGCGCGACCCGCGCGGCATGGTGGGTGAACGTTTAGGCGCAGAATTGCATGTGGTAATGGCGCGGCGGAATTACCTGTCGAATCTGACGAACTGTATTGCGCGCTGCCATCTCAACGTGTCGGAATATGTGTTGAGTCCGCATGCATCGGCGCTGGCTGCGCTCGACCAGGACGAGATGGAACTGGGCGTGACCCTGATTGAAATGGGCGGCGGTACGACCAGTGTGAGCGTGTTTACGGGCGGTAAAAATGTGTTCAGCACTTCCGTGCCAGTGGGTGGCCAGCATGTCACCAGCGATATAGCGAACGGGTTATCAACCTCGATCAGTCACGCCGAGCGTATTAAAATTTTGCATGGCTCAGCGATTTCGCAAGCCAGCGACGAAGACCGCATGATCGAAGTGCCGCAGCTGGGCGAAGAAGAAGACGAGGATGATCCGCATCGCGTGCCGCGCACGATGCTGGTGGGCGTGATTCGCCCGCGTATGGAAGAAATATTCGAGATGGTGCGCGCCAAGCTGGAAGAGGCAGGCGTTGACAAAGTGGCAGGCCGTCGCTGTGTGCTCACAGGTGGCGCGAGCCAGCTGGTGGGCGTGGATGAGATGGCGGGGCGCATTCTCAGCAAACAGGTGCGCCGCGGTAAACCTGTGCCATTGCCCGGGCTGGCCGATGCGGTAACAGGGCCGGCTTTTGCGACCGTGGCCGGCATGATCGAATATGTAACTAAACGCGCGTGGGAAGCTGATTTGCTGGCTAGTCGCCGCCGTAAGCGTGGCTTCAGCCTGACGCGCGAAAAATTAGTGACTTGGTTGAAGGAAAACTTCTAAGTATTTGAGTCGACTGGCCTGTGGCGTGTTACCCACAAGGCAAGTAAAAAATGTGAAAAAAGGGCTGACAAGCCCCTGTCTACTATATATAGTGTGGCTTAATAGTAATTAACTCCATATCTTTGAATTAAATGGTGTGTGACCTGGAGCAACCTTCCTATGACAATTAACCTTCATTTACCTTCACAAACCGAACAGTTGAAACCCAAGATCACCGTGATTGGTGTTGGTGGCGCGGGCGGTAATGCCGTCAATAATATGATTGCAGCCAACCTTGAAGGCGTTGATTTTGTAATGGCGAACACCGACGCACAGGCGTTGGAAAGCGCGATGACAGATCGTGTGATTCAGCTGGGTGCTAATGTGACACGTGGTCTGGGCGCAGGCGCCAGTCCGGAAGTAGGGCGTTCGGCCGCTGAGGAAGCGCTGGAAGAAATCGCCGACTATATTGAAGGCTCGAACATGGTGTTCATCACCGCTGGCATGGGCGGCGGTACGGGTACGGGTGCTGCACCGGTGATCGCGCAATTGGCACGCGAGCAAGGCATTCTGACAGTAGGCGTTGTGACCAAGCCATTCCAGTTTGAAGGCACGCACCGCATGCGCACGGCCGATAACGGTATCGAAGAACTGCAAAGCTATGTGGATACGCTGATTGTGATTCCGAATCAGAATCTGTTCCGCATTGCGAATGAGAAAACCACCTTTGCCGATGCATTCCGCATGGCAGACGAAGTGCTGCATTCAGGCGTGCGCGGTGTGACCGATTTGATGGTGAAGCCGGGTCTGGTGAATCTGGACTTCGCCGACATCCGCGCTGTTATGAGTGAGATGGGCAAAGCGATGATGGGTACGGGCGAAGCCGAAGGCGAGAAGCGCGCTATTGAGGCGGCTGAGTCGGCTATCTCTAATCCGCTGCTGGACGATGTGTCGCTGAATGGTGCGCATGCCGTGCTGATCAACATTACTGGCGGGCCAGACATGACCTTGTTTGAGGTGGATGAAGCCGCCAACCGTATCCGCGATGAAGTGGATCAGGATGCGAATATTATCTTCGGTTCGACCTTCTCGGATGCAATGGAAGGCCGCATGCGTGTGAGCGTGGTGGCAACCGGCATCGAAAGTGCCGAGCAACGTCAGGCACGCCCTGCCAAAACCATGGCGCAGGCCCCGGAGAAAAAACCGTTTGCGTTTACGCCAAAGCAACCGCTGCAACGTGAGCGTACGCCCGCAGAGATCGTGCGTGCTGCTGGTACCAATTCGCCGAACGAGCTGGTTCAAAAAAACCAGCCTGAGCCAGTTTCGTTGCGCAATAAAGAGAGCATGAAGCCTGCGGCTACGACACCTGCAGAATCAGCGCCGCAAAGCCTGTTTGACGATGCTCCCGCTGCGATGACCCCGCCAAAAGCGCCACTGCGCAGCCGCGAGTTGGAAGCAGCCGCAGAGGAAGAAGCAGCCGGCGCACAGGATGATGGTTTGTTCATCAGCCCACGTGCTGAGCAGCCTGTGCAACGTACGCATTTCATCAGCCAGCAAAAAGCTGAGCCAGAAGAAGCGTATGACGATGAGGAGGAAGATGAGGGTTCGGCTCTTGGTTTCTTCCAGAAATTTACCGGCGGTAACAAGCGCACACGTCCAGCCCGTATGGAGGAGGAAGACGAAGAAGCGCCACGCCGTGGCAGCCGTGCCGAGGTGAAATCCTCTGCTGCGCCAGCGCTCGACGAAGAAGAGGAATATCTGGATATTCCAGCGTTCCTGCGCCGTCAAGCCAACTAGACATAAGCTCTTAAACGGTAAGAAAGCCTGCCTTGTGCAGGCTTTTTTATTGTTTGTCAGTTGGTTGGGGGTGTAACATTCCGTTACATTATGTGATTTGAAATCTTGTGGTGCAGTGCAGTAGACTCCATCCTAACGAAAAACCGCGGTTAACGCGCACCAACGGACGGATAAGACTTATGATGAATAACGGATGGCAAACCACAATCGCACGCAACGTAACCTGCTCGGGTGTCGGAGTGCATACGGGCGAAGTTGTTTCGCTGCGTATCATGCCCGCAGAAGCAGACACGGGCATCGTGTTCAAACGCACCGATGTAGCGGAAGATGTGTCGTGGGTGCCAGCTGCGTATGACGCGGTGAGCGAAACCACATTGGGCACCACCATCGAGAATGTGCATGGCACCAAAGTTGCCACCATTGAACATTTGATGGCAGCATTGTGGGGCTGTGGTGTGGATAATGCAATTATCGAACTGGACGGACCAGAAGTGCCGATTATGGATGGCAGCTCGGAGCCTTTTGTGTTTTTGATTGAGTGTGTGGGTACCGAAACGCTGGATGCGCCGCGCGTACTGGTGGAAGTGCTGCGTGATGTAGAAGTGAAGCAGGGCGAGCTGTATGCCAAGCTGTCGCCCGCGGATCAATTCGCACTGGATATCACCATTGAATTCGACCATGCGATGATTGGCACGCAACGCGCTTATTACGATTTCTCGACTACCAGCTTCAAACAGGCGTTGTGCCGTGCACGCACGTTCGGCTTTGCTTCGGAAGTGGAAAAACTGCGCCAGATGGGTCTGGCTCGCGGCGGTTCGCTGAGCAATGCGGTGGTGCTGAATGGCGATAAGATTCTGAATCAGGAAGGCCTGCGTTATAACGACGAATTTGTGCGCCATAAAGCGCTGGATTGCGTGGGTGATTATTTCCTGGCGGGTTGCCACATTATGGGTGCGGTTGAAACCGTGCGTCCTGGCCATGGCATCAATAACCAGCTGATGCGTGCATTATTTGCTGATAAAGCGAATTATCGTCTGGTGCGTGCGGTGCCAACCGCACAGGCAGAGATGGCCGCAGCGGAAGTAGCCGCGGTCGCGTAACGCACTGCTCCTCGCACTTTCTTATATTTACCGGTTAGCGTAAGACTAGCGGAAGGTTTTTTCGCGGTTGATGATGGCTTTGGCCGCATCATGTAACGGCTTGAGAAAATGATAGCCCATGATGACAAAACCTTCACGGTGATAAAATTTGTGGCTGGCGAAGTTCTGGGTGTAAGAATCCAGTACCGCCACATCGCAGCCTTGTTCGCGTCCCCAGTTTTCTACCCATGCCATGAGCGCTTTGCCAATGCCTTCGCCGCGGCGGGTTTCGTCGATCACCATATTATCGATATCCACATGGGTGCCACACCAGAAACGCGTCATCAGCCAGAAGCCGCTGACACCCACCAATGTACCGCTGGCATCGAACGCGCCGGCACAGCGATAGCCGCCCTCACGCATCTTTTGCAGGCGCACGGCGAAGTCGCTATGCGTCATGGACGGGTTCAGCTGCTGGATGAACGGCCAGATGGCGGACAGTTCGTCCTTGCTGGTTAATTCTTTCACTTGAATAGTCATGCGCGCTACTTACCCACAGGCAGGCAAAAAAGCAACCGCAAAGCGCTGTACACACGCTATGGCCGTGCTATAAGTGGGGTATGATTCCTTGGGCAACACGATTGAGCATTATTATTGTCTGTGGCATTGCCATTTTCCTGCTGGTGGGCTGTAGCGCACTGGAGGATGACGTGCAGCAAGCGGAAGAACAGGCGGCGGAAGATGTGGCGAATGACACGGCCGAAAGCCTTTATGAGCGAGCGCTGGCCAGCTTTGCCGAGAAAGAATATAAAGGCGCGATCGAAGAATTTGAGGCCGTAGAGCAACAGCATCCTTATTCGGAGTGGGCCAAGCGCGGCCAGATCATGGCGGCGTATTCGGCCTATCGCGTGCAGGAATTTGACACCGCCATCAGTATTTTGGAGCGCTTTGCCAAACTGCACCCGAACCACCCCAGCACGCCGTATGCCTACTATCTGCGGGCACTCAGCTATTACGATCAGATATCGGATGTAGGCCGTGATCAGAAAATGACGCAGGAAGCGCGTCAGGCGCTGCGCGAAGTGGTGGGGCGCTATCCCGACAGCAACTATGCGCGCGATGCACAGCTGAAGCTGGAGCTGACCGAAGACCATCTGGCGGGTAAGGAGATGGAGATTGGCCGCTATTACCTGATGCGCGACGAGTATCTGGCCTCCATCAACCGCTTTAAGCGTGTGGTCGAGCAATATCAGACCACCAGCCATATCCCTGAAGCGCTGCACCGTCTGGTGGAAGCCTATATGAAACTGGGCGTGCGCGATGAAGCCGAAAAATATGCCGCGGTGCTGGGCTATAACTATCCCGGAAGCGAGTGGTACGAATATAGCTATGCACTGCTGAATCCCGGTCAGGCGCGTGCCGAGGCCGGAGCCAAAGACGAAAGCTGGTACGAGGTATTCTAATTGCTGCAGCATGTATCAATACGCAATGTAGTACTGATTGAAGCCTGCGATATTGATTTTGCCGAGGGGCTGAATGTGCTGACCGGCGAAACCGGTGCGGGTAAATCGATATTGTTGGATTCGTTGGGGCTGGCGCTGGGCGCGCGCGGTGACTCGAAACTGGTGCGCAGCGGCGAAGCGCAGGCCAGCGTGACCGCCGAGTTTGACATCAGCAAAAACCATCGCGTGCAGGACATTATGGACGAGCTGGGACTGGAGCAGGAAGACGCGATTCTGATTCGCCGTACCGTCAGTGCCGAGGGCAAAAGCCGTTGCTTCATCAATGACCAACCAGTGAGCGTGAGTGGGCTGAAACGCATTGGCGAGCAATTGCTGGAAATTAACGGCCAGCATGACCAGCGCGGGCTGCTGGACACACGTAGCCATCTGGAATTGCTGGATGCGTTTGGCCAGCTGGAGGATATGCGCAGCGAGGTAGAGCAGCATTACGCGGCGTGGAAATCGGCGCGCCGACAGCTGAGCGATGTGAAAGAAGCGCTGGAAGCGGCGGAGCGTGAGCAGGATTATTTGCAGCATATTGCAGGGGAGCTGGCCGAGCTGAACCCACAGGAAGGCGAAGAAGAACGCTTAAGCGATGCGCGCACCACTATGATGCAGTCGGAAAAAATGGCTGAGGCGATTACAAGTGTGCAGGAAGAATTGAGCGGACAGAACTCGGTGGAGCAGGCATTGCAGCGCGCACAACGCATTATGGATCGGTCGCTGTTGAATGCGGCAGAAAAATTTGAGCCGGTGATGCAAGCACTTGAACGCGCGCAGGTGGAAGTGGCCGAGGCAGAGAGTCAGCTGCAAAGCTTGTCGGACGCTAATTATTATGACGCGCACGAGCTGGACACGATTGAGGAGCGTCTGTTTGCCCTGAAGGGTGCCGCGCGCAAACATAATGTGAGTGTAGACGAGTTGCCAGCCTTGCGCGAAGAGATCGAGGGCAAGCTGGCCGGGGTGAATAATCAGCAGCAGGAAATTGCTAAGCTGGAAGTAGAAGTGCAACGTACCCGCATGGATTATGTGCAGGCTGCCGAGCAATTGTCGCAGGCGCGCGGGCGTGCGGCCGAAGCGTTGCAACAGCGTTTGCACAAAGAGCTGGTGCCGTTGAAAATGCAAAAAACGCGTTTCCGTGTGGTGCAGGAAGAGCTGGCCGAAGAGCATTGGGGCGCACGCGGCACGGACGCGGTGCGGTTTGAAGCCGCCACGAATGCTGGCCAACCTTATGGCCCGCTGAACCGTATTGCCTCAGGCGGTGAGTTGAGCCGGTTTATGCTGGCGCTGAAAGTGGCTTTGTCCAGTTTGAAAGGTCAGTCGAGCCTGATTTTTGACGAGATTGATACTGGCACGGGCGGCGCGGTGGCCGATGCGATCGGCGCGCGGCTCGCCTTATTGTCGGAGCAAACGCAGGTGTTGGTGGTAACCCATTTGCCGCAAGTGGCGGCACGCGGTAACCACCATCTGTTTATTGAGAAAACAGAGACAAAAGGCAACACGCGCACCCGCGTGCATGCACTGGATATGGCCGAGCGTAAAGAAGAACTGGCACGCATGCTGGCCGGTGCAGAAGTAACCGACGAGGCACGCGGCGCGGCCGACAAGCTGATGCAGGTAGCCGGCTAGGCATGACGGAGCAGATGCGGGATACGACAGGGCTTTCACTGGAAGACGCACAGCAGCGCCACACCAAACTGGCGGAGCAGATTCGGCATCATGATGCGCTGTATTATCAAAAAGATACGCCCGAGATTAGCGATGCAGACTATGACGCATTGCGGCAAGAGCTTGAGGCGCTGGAGGCGGATTACCCCGAGTTGGCCACCGAAGATTCGCCCACTCAAAAAGTGGGGACGGCACCCTCCGAAGCATTTGGAAAAGTGAAACACGCAGTGCCGATGTTGTCGCTTGGCAATGCGTTTTCGCGCGAGGATGTTGACGAGTTTATTGAACGCATACGCCGCTTTTTAGGCCTTAGTAGTGAAGAAGCGGTGGAGCTGACGGCCGAGCCGAAAATTGACGGGCTATCGTTTAATGCGCGCTTTGAGCATGGCGAGTTTGTGCAAGGTGCGACCCGAGGCGATGGCATGCAAGGCGAGGATATTACAGCTAATTTGCGCGAGGTGATCGACTTTCCTACACGGCTCAACGGCACCCCACCGGCAGTGCTGGAAGTGCGCGGCGAAGTCTATATGGATAAGCGCGATTTTGAGGCGCTGAATGCCGCACAGGCCGAGGCGGGCAAGAAGGTGTTTGCCAACCCGCGCAACGCGGCAGCTGGCAGTTTACGACAGTTGGATGCCAGCATTACCGCCGCGCGCAAGCTGCGCTATTTTGCCTATGCGTGGGGTGAGGTGAGCGATATGCCGTCGCACACGCAATATGGCATGATTGAAGCGCTGGCCTCATTTGGCTTTGTGACCAATACGCGCATGCAATGCTGCAATGGCGCCGATGCGATTATGGCAGAATATAGCCGCACCGAGAATGACCGCGCGGGGCTGCATTACGATATTGACGGAATGGTCTATAAGGTGAACCGTCTGGACTGGCAGGAGCGGTTGGGCTTTGTGGCGCGGGCACCACGTTGGGCGATTGCGCATAAATTCCCGGCCGAACAGGCGGTGACGCAGCTGAAGGCGATTGATATTCAGGTCGGGCGCACGGGTGCGCTTACGCCCGTGGCGCGGCTGGAGCCGGTGACGGTGGGCGGTGTGATCGTGTCGAATGCGACCTTGCATAACGAAGACGAGATTGCGCGCAAAGATATTCGTGTAGGCGACACAGTGGTGATCCAGCGCGCGGGCGATGTGATTCCGCAAGTAGTGGAAGTGAAGCTTGATAAACGCCCCGAAGATGCAAAGCCCTATGATTTCCCCGACCAATGCCCGGTCTGTGGTTCGGCGGCGGTGCGCGAAGATGATGACGTGGTGAAACGTTGCACGGGCGGGCTGGTGTGTGAGGCGCAGGCCAAGGAGCGGTTGAAGCATTTTGTCAGCCGCGACGCGATGGATATAGACGGGTTGGGCGCAAAGCAGGTGGATGCGTTTTGGCAGGATGGATTGATCCGTACGCCGGTCGATATTTTCACGCTCGCCGAACGCGACAAGCAAAGCCTGACGCCGCTGAAAAACAAAGAAGGGTGGGGGGATCTGTCGGCGAAGAATCTGTTTGCCGCCATCGAAGCAGCGCGCACAGTCGAGCTGCCGCGCTTTATTTATGCGTTGGGTATTCGCCATATCGGGCAGGAAACCGCAAAGCTGTTAGCCCGCCATTACCATGACTTCGACGCATTGCAACAGGCATTAAAGCAAGCGCATGCGCATGGCGAAGCGTGGGACGATTTGCTGTCGATTGATGGCATAGGGCCGATTGTGGCCGAAGCGCTGGTGGACTTTTTTGCAGAGCCGCATAACCAGAGCCTGCTGGATGACTTGCTGGGTTATCTGCGCATTGAGGCCATGGAAGCGGTGGCGGAAGACTCGCCCGTGGCGGGTAAAACCGTAGTATTTACGGGCACACAGACCACCATGACCCGCAACGAGGCAAAGGCGAAAGCGGAAAGCCTGGGCTGTAAGGTGTCGGGTTCGGTGTCGTCAAAAACCGACTATCTGGTGGCCGGAGAAGCGGCAGGCTCGAAGCTGAAAAAAGCCAAAGAGTTGGGCGTGGACGTGCTGAGTGAAGCAGAGTGGCGCCAACTAATCGAAAATTTATAAGCAGGAGCACAAGCTGGTATTATGGGCAAGTTAGTAAAAGGCGAGTGGACGCAGGCAGAGTATTTAACTGAGGACGGGGAGTTCAAACGCTGGGATTCGGTGTTTCGCAATGCTATCAGCACAGAAGAAGGCGCGCGTTTTGCACCGGAGAGTGGGCGCTACCATCTCTATGTGTCGCATGCGTGCCCGTGGGCACATCGTGCAGTGATTATGCGCAAGCTTAAAGGGCTGGAGCCGCATATCAGCTTGGATGTGGTGCACCCGCATATGCTGGATAATGGCTGGGAGTTGCGCAGCGATTATGATGGGGCGACGGGTGACCGCCTGAACGGATACGATTATATGTACCAGCTTTACCAGCGTGCCGAATCGGATTATTCAGGCCGTGTCACGGTGCCTACGCTGTGGGACACTAAAGAGCAGACGATTGTGAATAATGAATCGTCCGAGATTATTCGCATGTTTAATAGTGCGTTTGATGAGGTGACAGGCAATCACGATGATTACTACCCTGAGGCGCTGCGGGAGGAGATCGACGCGGTGAATGAACGCGTCTATGAGGCGATTAATAACGGGGTGTATAAGGTAGGATTTGCCGGCACGCAAGACGCGTATGATAAGGCGATTGTGACATTATTCGATGCGCTTGACTGGCTGGAGTCACGCTTGAGCGACGGGCGTGAATGGCTGGTGGAAGATCAGCTGACAGAGGCTGACATACGCTTGTTTACTACGCTTATACGGTTTGATTCGGTCTATTATGTGCATTTCAAATGCAATCTGCGCCGCATTGCCGACTACCCGCATTTGTCGGCCTATCTTAATCGCGTTTATGGCTATGATGGTATTGCCGACACGGTGAACCTGGATCATATCAAGCAGCATTACTATTACAGTCACGACTTTCTGAACCCTAAGCGTATTGTGCCTGCAGGGCCTGTCGACCCGCTATAGGCAGGGCACAAAAGCAGTAGGCGTTACTAACCGATCTGGGCTTCGATTTGTTGATCGGGCGCGCGGGCGGGGGTTTGTTGTGGGCCGCCAATATCCATTTCGGCGGGTACCTGACTTTGTTGCACGCCACTCTTTGCCATATTCTGCCCCACATTTTGCACTTCCTGACGCACCGGCTCGGGCAGGCGGTCATGTATGGCTTGCAGACGCGGATCGTCAAACCGCATTTCTTTAGGCGCTTGTTCGGCGGCGGGTGCGGGCGGTGATTCCATAGTAGGAGCGGTGTTAGCAGGATTAGCGGCGGCTTGCTCGGCTTGTTGCGCTTGCTGCTCCGCACCCTGATGCAGATTGCCATCCTGCAATGGTTTTTCCATTTGCGTGCCCTTGGTGCCAAAGCTCGGCTTGTCAGCGGCGGCTTCAGCGGCAGGTGGGGCTGCGTCCGGCGCTGGTGCGTTTCTGGCTTGTTCAGCAGCCTGTTGCTGGTTGGCCTCGTGCTCCAGCGACATGTTCTGATCCATCTTAGGGGTGAGGGAGGCGGCGGCCATGCCAGCGGCGGCGGCGAGCTCATCTACCTGATTGAGTGCCTGTGGGTTTGCGTTTTTAGCAGGCTCGGCCTTGCCTTGCTTGCTGTCATTACTGCCAGAGCTGCCACTGGTGTTGCTGGCGTCTTGTTGCAATTGCTGCTCTGCCAGCAGGGCGGCTTCGGCTTCGGCCTTTGCATCGGCCTCGGCCTGTGCGCGGGCGCGCTCTTCTTCGAGTTGCTGATGCTCATGGTCGATCGACATGAACGAGTCCAGCCCTTCTTTTTCCTGTTCGGCTTCTTTGGTTTCGGTGAAGGTGGAGCCAGCGGCGTTTAGCCGGGCGAGGGTTTTGGGGCCTGCGACCCCGTCGGTGCGCAAGCCATTAGCGCCCTGAAAAGTGCGTACCGCTGCGACGGTATTGCCGTCATAAAAGCCATTGGCATGTTGGCTGCCCAAAAAGTCCAGCGACACCAAACGTGCCTGCATGTCTTTAACGGAGTCGCCCGAGTCGCCAAATTTCAGCGTTATATTATGCGGTAAGCTCATAAATGCACATTATGCCCTTTATGCCTAATATTGTAAGCATAAAGGTGAGCATAGTCCATCCGCTTCTGCGGAGGCGAGGTGATTAATCCTCGTCGCTATATTGCTTTTCCAGACGTTCGTGGCGCTCTTGCGCTTCGATCGACAAGGTGGCAATAGGGCGCGCTTCCAGACGTTTCAGGCCAATAGGCTCGCCGGTTTCTTCGCAATAGCCATACTCGCCTTCTTCAAGACGACGCAATGCAGCATCGATCTTGGAGATCAGTTTCAGATAGCGGTTACGCGTGCGCAATTCTACGCCAGCTTCCGTCTCGATCGATGCGCGATCGGCGATATCTGCCTCGTGCCAGTTTTCTTCCTTCAGGTGATTCAGGGTTTCCTGGCTGTCTTCCAAAAGCTCCTGACGCCAAGCCAGCAATTTCTGACGAAAATATTCCTGCTGGTTTTCGTTCATGTATTTTTCTTTGGAAGTTGGTTTGTAGTTTTTTGGTAACGTAGGTGCCATGATTTACGCCCACTGTTGGTTTGCACTAGCTTTAAGAGGCGCGTTTTTACGCTATTAATGGCGCAAATGCAAGAGAGAAAAAGGAGTTATCAACAGGTTACTGTGAGCCGTCAGGCGCTTGATCAGTCGCTATTTGGGCTGAATTATCGGGGTTTTCCTGTTGCATATATTTTTTGCGTACACGCTCCAGCAGGTCCTTACGGTTGCGACGGCGCTCGGTGCCGGAATAATATGTCTGGCTGTGTTTATCGCGCCGGTCAGGACCCGTATATTCAGGGCTATGTACCCATGGGCGGTCGCGTAGCGGTGTTTTTTCCTTGGCGTCGAAATTAATGTCTGCGCCTTCCTCTGCACGATCTTTCGAAGCAGTGTCATTGCTGGACAGCTCCTCAGCAAATTCGATATCTGAAGGATCAACAAGGCGCACTTCCATATTCTCAAGGAATATAATGCCTTCTTTTTTATAGGCTTTTACAATAGTGTCATTGTCCGGGCGCATAAGGCGGCTAAGGCCTTTTTCGAAACGGTCAATCTGGCCGGGTTGTACGTGGGTGCGGTTGGCCAGATCGTAGATGTTCCATTTGAGCAAAGAGCGGGCGCGCATGGATTGTTTGGGTGTGATCTGGACTGCCATTGTGTAGCACTATCCTTTTTTTCGGGCGGCGACTTCTAATTTGGCGAGCTCTACGGCGGCGCGCACCTCGATATCATCCAGCACGGCATCGAGCCGCGGGTCATTGGTCTGGCGGCGTTGTTGTTGCACCAGCGTGTCCAGGTTGTGAATGACATTGGCAGGCAAAAACCCCATGAGCAGCCCGTCGCGAATTTCTTCGAGGGCGTCGAGGGTCATTTTGCCTTGCTTGAGCGCTTTGCGCTTATTCACCTCGTCTTCCGAGACTTCCTGAATGCTCAGCATCGACAATGCACTGGCAGGCGCTGACTTTTGAACGGGTGCGGATTCTTCTGTCGATTCAGACTCGGCAGCCGATAACAGCCCAGAAAAAGCGCTGGCGCCACTGCTGCTGCCAGTCTTCTTTTTCTTGTCCGTTTTGCCCGTATTGGACAGGGGGATAAAGCCTGAAATTTTCATAGATTACTTTGCCTCTAGCACCGTTGGCCACATGGCCTGCTCTTTGCATACAGTATAATGGATGCACAGGCGATAGGCAAATCACGTCCGTGGCATTTTTGGCTAGGCAAATTCTGCCGTTTTACGGCCTCGCTTTTGCCGCCTACGCATCCAACGGCAGGTTTGACCTGTGTGTTAGTGCGGTAAATCGCTGTTTTTTCATAATTTCTAATTTATCCGCAAGTTGGCACGTAAATCGCATGTAGAGAAGCGGAAAAAGAAATAGCTAGAGGATGACATATCCATGCAAGCACAAAACAACAGTAAGACGACGATGACTTCGCAACAGCGTGTGATGACACCACGCGCCATTGCCTTGGAGAAAAGTAAGGACGCACGCATGATTGCACGCATGATAACACTGACAACCCTGATGCTGGCGACTGTAATGGTCGGCATGCTCTTGGCGTTGCCAGCCTATGCGAACACGGCGCGTATCAAGGATATCGTGGATTTTGAAGGTATCCGCGACAACATGCTGCTGGGTTACGGCCTGGTGGTAGGGTTGAATGGCACAGGTGATAATCTGCGTAACAACCGTTTTACCGAACAAAGTCTGGTGGCGTTTCTGGAGCGTCAGGGTGTGAACACACGCGGTACGGATCTGAAGTCGAAAAACGTAGCGGCTGTGACCGTGACGGCACGTCTGCCCGCGTTTTCACGTGCGGGTAGCACCATCGACATTAACATTGGCGCGATGGGCGATGCGAAAAGCCTGCTGGGTGGCACATTGCTGGCGACCCCGCTCTATGGTGCGGATGGTAATGTATATAGTGTGGCGCAAGGCCCTGTGACCATTGGTGGTTTTGAGGCTGAAGGCGATGCGGGGACATCGATCACCAAAGGCGTGCCAACCAATGGCTTTATTGCCAACGGTGCGATTGTGGAGCGCGAGATTGAATTTGCGCTGAATGATATGCGCTATCTGAATATGGCATTGCGCAATCCGGACATTGCCACCGCGCATAGTATTAGTCAGGCAATCAACCGCCAGATTGGGCCGGGTACGTCGCGTGTGACCGATCCGGGCACTGTGCAGGTGGCGATTCCGCCAAGTTATGCCGGTGATGTGGTTGGGCTGCTGGCAGATGTGGAAAAGCTGATGGTGGAAACCGACCAGCCAGCACGCATCGTGATTGATGAAGCAACTGGCACGATTGTGATGGGCGAGAACGTGCGCATCGACACGGTGGCAGTGGCGCAAGGGAATCTGGTGGTGAAAGTGGAAGAAACGCCGCAAGTAAGCCAGCCAAATCCATTTGCACCTGCAGGTGCTGAAACGGTGGTGGTGCCGCGTACCGAGATCGAAGTAGACGAGAATTCCGACGAGAAGCTGGCCGTGCTGGAAAGCGGCGCGACGCTGAAAGATCTGGTGGATGGTCTGAACTCGCTGGGCGTTGGCCCGCGCGATATGATTACCATTTTGCAAACCATTAAAGCGGCAGGCGCTTTGCAGGCCGAAATACAAACGCGCTAAGCGCAGACGAGAAACCATAACGGGCGTAAAGAACCGAACATAGATACGACTTAGGAGCACGGATAAGGATGAGTGGAACAGAGACAACAGTGGGAGCCAATGAGGTGAAACTACAAAATGATATTTCCCGGCAAGCAGCTATCCAGCGTGCAAAGGAAGCGGCAAAAGCCAAGGGAGTACCTGACGCTAAAATTGATGAGGTGGCGCAGGAATTTGAGTCCGTCTTTCTGGGGCAAATGCTGCAGCATATGTTTGCCAATGTTGAGCAAAACGAGCTGACAGGCGGTGGCTATGCAGAGGATGTCTATAAATCGATGATGCTGGATGAATACGCCAAAATCATCTCGCGCACCGGCGGAATCGGTGTGGCGGACCACGTAAAACGCGAAATTCTGAAAATGCAGGAGGTCTATTAAAATGGCACAGGACATGATGGAAGACGAAGTGTTGCAGGAAGAAGAAATGCTGCAAGCACATGACAATGACGAAGCCGATTATGATGAGTATGACGATCATGGCGCGACGGATTTGTATATCGATGATGATAGCGACGTGGAAGCATTGCTGGACAAACCCGTGACGCGTCAGCCGAGTGAGTATCAACTCACCGCTGCGGAGCTGATCACGCTGACTGCACGTCTGGCGCAGGTGCTGGCTGCTGAGGTGGATCATCTGCAGGAGATGAAGGTTAGCAAAATTGCCGATTTGCAGAAAGAGAAGCAGCTGTTGGTGAATGCGCTGGAGTCGGTGCAAAAACAGATTGCACGCGAGCCTGCGGTTATTGAGGAAATGACCGATGAAGAACGCGATGATCTGGAACAAGTGATCAAAGTGTTCAACATGGTGAAAGAAGAAAACCACCGTCGCTTGCGCATGGCGCGCGATGTGAACCAACGTGTGGTGGAAACCATCAAACAAGTGGTGGCGGATTCTAATTCCAGCGGTGTCTATACCAGAGAAGGCGACACCGACCACGCCACAGCCGCGGAACTGTCGGTCACTCTAAACGAAAAAGTGTAACTGCAAGCTATAAGAAGGATAAGCGCAAATGACGCTGACGCTCGCTCTTAACAACGCCTTATCGGGTCTGAATGTGAACCAGACCCAGCTTTCGACGATATCGCAGAATATCGCGAATGCGAACACGCAGGGCTATACCCGTAAACAGGCAGACCAGAGTGCGGTCTATCTGGACGGTGTGGGCTCAGGTGTGCGCGTGGATGATATTTCGCGCAAAGTCGATAAATACCTGCAGGCCACCATACGCCGCGGTGAATCGGAAGTGGGATACAATGAAACCATTGATGATTATTATGAGCGTATCCAGATTTTCCTGGGCGAGCCGGGACAATCGAACTCAGTCGACGAGTTTGTAGAAGATTATTTCAATGCCTTGCAATCGCTGGCCGATAATCCGGAAAGTGTCGCGTTTCGTAATACGGCGGTGAATGCAGGGGTGACGCTGGCACGCGAAATATCGACGCTGGCAGAAGAGTTGGAAGGCTTGCGTTTTCAGGCCGATAAAGACCTGACGATTGCCGTTGATAACATCAATGTGAATCTGCAAAAACTGGATGATATAAATATCGCGATCAACCGCGCATTTGCCATTGGCAATCCGGTGTCGGGGTTGCATGACGAGCGCGATATTTTGCTGAATGAGTTGTCCGGCTATATGGATATCAATACGAATTTCACCAATTCGGGTGAGGTGCGTGTGTCGTTGAATAACGGTGTCGCGCTGCTGGATGATAATCTCTATCAGTTGAGTTATCGCGGTGCAGGTGCCGTTGAAAATCTGATTAATGATGGCCCGCTGACGGCTATGGAAGTGCGTGGCTATAATCGCGAGGGTGAGCCTGTGGGTGAGTCGCGTGTGATTATGACGTCGGCCGATACGCCTTCTGAGGTGATGACAACGTTGGATAGCGGTTCGCTACGGGCGTTGAAAGATTTGCGCGATGCTAACATTCCCGAGATTTTGTCCCAGCTGGATGAGCTGGCCGCGAAACTGCGTGACGAGGTGAATGCGATTCATAACGAAGGTGCGGGATATCCGGGAGCGAACGAGTTGACGGGTACACGCGCAGTGAATGTTGGTAGTGCCTATGACTGGGAAGGTGAAGTGCGCTTTGCGCTGTTGCAGGAAGACGGCACACCCGTGCCATCCCCTTATGCGGACGAGCTGCATACAGGCATACGTCCCCTCAATCTGGATTTGAGTTTTCTTGATTCGGGTGGCGGTGCTGGCACGCCTACCACGCAGTTGATTATTGATGAAATCAACAACCATTTTAACCCGCCTCCGATTAAAGCGGTGGTGAATAATTTGAATAACGTGCAGCTGGTGTCCACCAGCGATCGTATTCCAAACGGTGCGCCTCCTACTTTCAGCTTTGACTTTGATCTGGATAATATTTCCAACTTGCCGGCTGACTTCTTTGTGACCGATGTGCAGGTGTTGGATGATACGGCTGCAAACATTACCAGTGTGAGCGACACTTTGCCGAATTTCGCCATGGATCCGGCGAATAGTATCAACTTTACGGCTGGTTCCAATCGGATCACCATCAACACGACGGCGGCGCATGGCATGGCCGAAGGTGACTATATCTTTATTCCTGATCCGGGTGGTCTGCCTGCGAACTTTGTGCCGCAGAACGTACCATCGACCGATATTTTCGGCACCTACCACCAGATCAAGGATGTGTCCCCGCAGGGCATTACGATTGATATTGCCACGAATGCTGGTGCGGGGGGTACGCAAAACGTGGTGAATGGCGAGGTAGACCCTCCCTATGATGAAATCGAAGCAGGCGCAAAACGCCGTACACGTGATGCAGGGCAGGTGACACTTGATTTAAGCGCTAACTCAAGCTCGACTTATTATGACATCGAGGTTGAGGTAGGGGTGTATGATAATGACGGTAATATCGAAACCGCTACCATCACCTATCGCGTGAATAACAATCAAGGCAGCATGCTGAACCAGCGCATCAACAACAGCGCGGTTTCGGGTAATGCGGAGCGTGTGTTCCCGGGCACTTCGCAGGATACAGTAAGTGCCATCATGGTGGACGAGAACGGTCAGGAACTGCCAAAAAATGCTAACGGTGACTACCTACCGATTGAAGGCTATCTGAAACTGGTGACGACTGACCCAGAACATTCGATTGCTATCGATAGCATGGATAGTCAGCACAAAGGTAAAGTGAATGTGGAGCCGCGCGAAGAGGGAACAAATCGTAGCTTCTCGCATTATTTTGAGTTGAACAACTATTTCGAGAGTAACGCCCCTACCAACACCGGTGACACCGTGGCCGACAGTGCGATTAACATGGCAGTGGAAGAGCGTTTGCGTAATAACGTTAATCTGGTGTCGACGGGTAATCTTATCATGTCGAACCAGCCAGCGGATCCGGATGCGCCGCGTAGATATACGTATGAATTGACCTCAGGCGACACGTCTGTGATTCAGCGTTTGGCCGGACTGGGTGTGAGTAATGTCGATTTCGATGCGGCGGGTGGATTGGCAGATTCCAGTCAGACCTTCAACGGCTATGTGGGTGAATTGCTGGCCTATAGCGCAAGTAATGCAGCCGCAGCCACCAACACGCTGGAGTCCAGCCAGATTCTGCAGGAAGGTTTCCTGAATCGTAACGACGCAATCAGTGGCGTGAATCTGGATGAAGAACTCGCCAATACTATTATTTATCAGAATGCTTATACGGCATCGGCCCGCGTTATTACCGTAACAGACGAACTGTTCGACGCGTTGCTCGGCGCAGTAAATTAAGAGAGGTAAGCTATGGCTATTAACAGAATCAGCACGTTTGCAGTATTTCAAAATACATTGAGCGATGTGAACCAGACCCAAAGCCGACTGTTCCGCACACAGGATCAGATTTCGAGCGGGGTCAAGGCGCGTGACTTCGAGGGTATTTCGAGCAAGACCGAGCAATTTGTGGATCTGGAAGCGCGTGTGGGCAAGGCCAAGCTCTATCAGGAGCAAAATTCGCAGGTGAAGGCGCGGCTGGAAACCACCAATGTGGCGCTGGATCAGATTATCCAGCTGACCGACGAGATCGAGGATTTGATGGTGCTGCGACGCAATGGTGCGATGGCAGACAATATCAACTTCGAGCAGCAGCTGACCGACAAGCGCGATTCGCTGATTGGTGAGTTAAACAGTACGTTTGAAGGCCGCTTCATCTTTGGGGGCACGCGTACTAATGTGGCGCCTGTGAGTCAGGAAATTCCAGCCAATGTGGAGCTGGGGGTGCCGGATAACGGCTATTATCAGGGTACGGATGAGAATGTGACCGTGCGTGCGCAGGATAATGTGGAAATTGAATATAATGTGCGTGCCGACGCACAAGGATTCCAGAAGCTGTTTGCCTCTATCAATACGGCGTTGCATGCCCACAGAGAGGGCGAAGAAAACTTTATGGCGGATGCTGTGGATATGGTGCAGGAGGCCAACCGGGACATAATCTCGGTGCAGGCAACCGTCAATTCGACGATTGTGAATCTGGATCAGATTAACGAGCGGCATCAGGCGCTGGAATTATACTGGCGGGGTGTGACCGAAACCATCGCCAAAACCGATGTGCTGGCCGCCTCTACACAGGTAGCGGTAGACCAGGCAGTTCTGCAGGCATCTTTCCAGGTGTTCTCGCAGGTTAACCAGCTGCGTTTGTCGGATTATCTGAACTAAAGATAAAGGATAATCGCAGTAAAAATGTGGGGTTTCGCGGCTTGCATGTCGCGCCGGAAGGGGCTAAACTCAAAGCTCACCTCTGGTTTGGGATCACACGGATAATATACGTATGACAAGCAAGGAGGTGAGTTATGAATGAGCAGGAGTATCAAATGACAGGCAGCGGACAAGCTGTTGTGCCACCGCAGGCAAGCATTATGAATGAAGATACTGCAGATCAAGAGCAGATTGAGAGCCGCTTTGGCAAGATTATGGTGTATCGTAAAAACCCTATCGTATTTCCGAACGGGTTGCTCGGCATGCCTGATAAAATGCAGTTTTGCCTGACCAGTATGCCGAGTGAAAAACTGGCGCGCTTCAAATTGCTGCAATCGCTGGAAGATGATAGCCTGTCTTTCATTACCATGCCGCTGGATCCTGAGAATCCCATTATTGAACAGAAAGACATTGATGCGGGCTGTAAAGACCTGAGCATTGACCCGAAAAATCTGGCCATGTTGCTGATTGTGTCAGTGCACCGCACGCCGGAAGCCATCCGTTTGTCGGTGAATGCACGTGCGCCATTATTTATGGATGTGACGCGCCGTGTGGCAACCCAGTATGTTTTCCACAACAATAAATACGATATCCAACATCCGATCACGGCGTAAGCGGCGGTGATTTGGAGCGCTTAACTTCTTGAAAGGACGCACATGACGAATGTCAATGGCACCTCCCACGTTGAGCCGCTAGGCGGCAATGGCAATGAAGATCTGAATCAGGCACGTCAGCTTTATGCGCAGGCGGCGCAATACCTGCAGCAAAACCAGCTGCAGGAAGCCGCTAATCTCTGCCAGCATATTTTGCAAACCCATGAAAGCTTTGCGCCGGCCTATTATTTGATGGCCGAATTGTTCATGCGTACGCAGAATCATGAGAAAGCACTTAAGTTTAATGATCTGGCGCTGAAGTTTGCTCCGAAAGAATTTGAATATCTGTTCCAGCGCGGTAAGGTGCTGTTTGTGCTGCGCCGCTGGGATGACGCGGAGGAAGCGTTTT
>MDTE01106382.1_pt1 | contig 24731 bp, 24 predicted proteins | sample 811231 | NCBI WGS metagenome assembly MDTE01 (sample SAMN05326651, study PRJNA326480) | marine metagenome | isolation source: seawater | place: Indian Ocean: Red Sea | collected 2010 | reverse complement strand
GATTTTTATATTTGGATAATCATAATAGGTGCAATTTTAAGTTGGCTTGTAGCATTTAACATAATTAATAAGTCTAATAGTCTAGTGTATACTATAGCCGACTTTCTATACAGAATTACCGAGCCAGCCCTAAGACCGATTCGCCGGCTCATGCCAAATTTTGGAGGCATCGATATTTCACCAGTTATATTAATTCTAGGCCTAGTATTTCTTCAGATGGTTTTAGGTAATATCCATAATGCACTAATAACTGGCTAAAAAGCCTAAAATGTTAGGATACCCCCAAATGGCCGACGCTTGTATTATTGACGGCAAAAAATTTTCAGCGGAGCTTCAGGAAGATATTAAGCGACGCACAAATATTTTGAAAAAAGAACATAAAATTATTCCGGGTCTCGCAACTGTGCTAGTTGGAGAGGACCCGGCCAGCGAAGTTTATATAAAGAATAAGGAAAAAAGAATAGCCGAGGTGGGAATGGTTTCCTATGGTAAGCGCCTACCCAAGGATATTTCTGAAAAAGATTTATTGGCTGTAATAGGCACACTCAATAAAAATCCCGATATAAATGGTATTTTAGTACAGCTACCATTACCTCACCAAATTTTTGAAAAAAATATTATCGCAAGTATTAGGGCCCACAAGGATGTTGACGGGTTCCACCCCTTGAATGTCGGCGCCCTTTCAAATGGCAACGAAGGGCTAGTACCTTGTACGCCTCGGGGCTGTATGATCCTAATTGATAGTGTATGTAAGGACCTTACTTCCAAAACTGCTGTCATAGTTGGTAGATCTAATATCGTGGGGAAACCTTTAGCCCAATTACTCCTCAGAGCCAATTGTACTGTCACAATCGCTCATTCTCATACAAAAGACCTACCGGATCTTTGCCGCTCAGCTGATATTTTAATTGCAGCCGCCGGCCAGCCAGAGATGATAAAGGGCGACTGGATCAAACCAAAAGCCATCGTAATTGACGTCGGAATTAACCGAAAGAAAACTCAGAACGGAACAAACCGATTAGTTGGTGACGTAGATTTTGAAAAAGCATTAAAGGTGGCGGAAGCCATTACGCCTGTGCCCGGCGGGGTCGGACCTATGACAATCGCTTGTTTATTGGAAAATACATTGATTGCCTGTTGTTTGCAGAACGGGGTCCAAGTTCCAGGCACGTGAATTTCATTAATCGTCTTTTGTCGGAGGCCCGTCCTTTCGAGCACCACCCCAACCTGTGTGGGTAATATCAAATATGGTTCCATTAGGGTCGGAGAACTTCATTTCATAAAAAACGTTATCTCCTTCCATCTCACCCATGAACCACTGGCCGCCATTCTCTTTGATTTTCCGTTCACAATCTTTCACATCGTCAACCCAGAAACCAAAATGGTGAACGCCAAACCAATCTTTCGTCTTTCCTTCACCCATCGGGCGATCATCTTTATACCTTAATAAAGCGACATTAATCGTACCGTCGGTTAGATAGACACCATCTGCCATCGGAGCGGAGATCGAAGTTACTTTCTCCATACCAAAACCGACATGTAAAATTTAGCAGTTTCTTCTGGATCCTCAACCGAGAGAGCTAAATGACGAAGTTTACCAACGGCCATTATTTTGGGCCCTGAATGTTAAACATTTCAGCAGCGTGATCCCAGAGTACGCGCTGTTTTACTGCTGGATCTATTCCTTCAAACATTTTATTGATAGGGATTGATACATCCGGCCAAGTCCCTTGAGGGTGTGGGTAATCAGAACCCCATATTGCAAGATCACCAAGACTACACCAATCCTGCTTCATTAGTTCACAGCCAACATAATCTTCTTCAAAGGTAAAACCACAATTTCGTTTGGCATATTCGCTCGGCAGCATTGAAAGAGGAGCAGACGGATCAGGTGCACGCTCCTTAACCTGTCGATCACACCACTCAATTGCAAAAGGCACCCAACCAATGCGACATTCGGAAAACAAAACCTTTAAGTTAGGATTACGTTCAAATGCTCCGCAGAATATGAGCTGGGCAAACGTATTACAAAGATTGAAAGGCGCAGTTGCCAGAAATGCAATCTGTGCACCGCGGTGATATGGCGGCAACGGCGCGTCTGCCGCACCACCGATGTGAATACAAAGTGGAACGCTGGCTTCACTCGCCATGGTCCAAAGTGGTTCCCAAACTTCGTCGTAAACCGGTTTAGCTACATCAAATGGTGGAAATTCAACTGCCTTAGCGCCAGCTTTAATCATTCTCGTAAGCTCTTTTATGCATTCTTCGGGATACTTGGTCGGTAGCGCCGGCAAAACAAAAATTCTATCAGGGTTTATTTTATTAACCTCCATGGCATAGTCATTAAATGCTCTATACACTGCAAATAAAAGTTCAGGGTCACTAACATTCCATTTCCTAACGCTCGCAAATATTACACTAGACCAGACCTTAGACTGATCCATGTGATCAAGAAGAATCTCGGGGTCAGCTGGAGGTAACGCACCATCCGGTAAACTTACACCATGATCACGAAAAGGTTTGAGAAACTGGCCGCTATTAGAACCGTCAGCCGACTTGTCCCACAGCTTTCCCTCCCAGGTCCATTGAGAACCATTCTCTCCTTCAATAACCTTTGGCCCATTTTCTTTGAATTTTCCCGGCAACCGGTCTTGCCATAAATTCTTTGGACACCAATGTGTATCAAGATGATTGTCCGCAGATATATAAAGGTATTCTCCCATCCCGACTTTCTCCAAAATAATTTAATTAGATTAAAATTCCTCAATGATAAACTTCCGTCAAGCGAGATTTTATAAACTTCATCATAAACCTAACTCGTAGGTAGGTTCTTTTGCCGGGTAATAATAAGAACAGCAAGAAAAATTATTGTTGCGCCAACCCAAGTTTCTATATCAGACAACTCACTAAATAATAACCAACCGAATGCGGCTGAAATTGGTAAACGCAAAAAATCGACGGGAGCCAACAAACTCGCATCCGCATCTTTCATACCACGGGCCAAAAATATATGGGCAAACGTCCCGAAGACGCCAACTGCCAAAATCCAGCCTATCTGGCTCCACTCGGGCCAAATCCATTGGGGAATAGAGAGAATTAGAGTAAAGGGTATCAACGTAAGATTTAGATAAAATATCAACACCGCACCACTAATTTTTAACGAAACAAATTTCGTAATTAGTTGCACCGAAGCGTTGGACATTGCGGAAATCAATATACACAATATCAATGGATTAAATGGGATGTAACCCGGGCGTATAATAACCAGTGCCCCGAGCGTGCCAAGAACTACTGCCGTCCAACGTCCTCTATCAACCCTCTCCCTCAAAACCAGTGCCGCGCCGACAACAACGAAAATGGGATGCGTTAACTGGACCGCGGTAACGTCTGAAATCGTCATACCGGCAAGCGCCATAAACCAGCATAAGATACCCACAACAGAAATAAGACTGCGCCACAATACAAGTTTCCATTGATCAGGCACTAATATTTTGGGTTCAAATTTTACCGTGTGCACCAACCACGGCAACATTATCATAAAACCAATAAAACCTCGAAAAAACACTAATTGTGGACCGGAAAACCCGTCAAAACTGAGATGTCTCACCGCAGCCATCATAGCACACATGGAGGTGGTTTGCGCTAACATCCAAAGCAGGCCCCTCCAGCTTTTGGTAATAGTCATTTTTCTGTAACCCGCATTTCTGAGCGGCTAGCCGACCAAGTGTTATACCAGGCGGCAAGAAATATTACTGAGGCGCCTGCATAGGTCCAAAAATCCGAGATGTCATTAAACAGAAAATAAGCCCCAATTGAACAAAAAACTAGGCGAAGGAAATCGATAGGCGCCAGCGCGCTAGCGTCGGCGTGCTGCATTGCCTTAAGAAGGCACGTATGCGCTGTTGTACCCGTAATGCCCAGCACTAGAATCCAACCCACGTGTTCCCAACTGGGCATAGACCAAAAAAATGGTAACGCCACTGTAGCGCCTGGCAAAATTAACACGTTCATGTAAAAAGCCGTTGCGTTGGGTGTTTCGGTTCCAGACATGAACTTGGTTATGACGTGATTAGCACCATACAAGGCGCCAGATAGCAAAACAAAATAGTGGGCCCATTCTATTATCTGAAACCCTGGACGTAAAACAATCAATACACCGACAAACCCAATACTCGTCGCCATCCACCGAGTCGTATCCACATCTTCTCGAAGAAAGATCGCAGCAAAAATTATCATGAAAAGCGGCAAGGTAAAATGAAGTGCGATAGCATCACCAAGTGGTAATGATCCAATGGCAGCAAACCACAGGATCATACCAACCCCCATAAAAACGGCACGAATAAGATGCTGGGTAAATTTTTTAGTTTTTAACGCTTCTAAACCCTCACTCGCAACCCAGGGTAGAAACAAAAGCACACCAAACAGGCAGCGTATGAAAACGATTTGAACTGCAGATATATCCGCCGAGAGAGCACGAACACTTAGGCTCAATGCAACAAATGACAAGGTCGTCAGTAACATCCAGAAAGTGCCAAGATAGACAGGGGACAAAATACAAAAACCTTTTATTGAGTGGGGTGCAGATAAATAAAACTAAATAACTTATAAAATACTATCGAACGCAATACTTTACCCACTCCACCAGACATGGAATGCTAAACCACCCTAGTATTGTTAAGAGCTATAAATATGTCCAGTTCGAGAATTGATGTGCACCATCATGTCTTACCAAAATTTTATAAAGATGCACAGCGTGCAGTGGGTATTACCAAGACGGCATATCGAGCATTTCCAGAGTGGACTCCACAGCAGTCGATTTCTTTGATGGATTCTGAAAATATATCTATCGCCCTTCTTTCATTTACTTCACCAGGAATTTATTTCGGTAACATTACCGAAACTAAAGAACTCGCACACCGGTGTAACGATTATCTCGCACAACTTTCCGTTGACCACCCAGACCGTTTCGGGGGTTTTGCTTTTTTGCCCCTACCCGATATAGATGCCTCTCTCAGAGAAATAGACAGAGTTTTGGATGAACTCAAACTAGATGGTTTTACCTTGCTGACCTCAGTTGACAAAAAATATATCGGACATCCCGATTTCGAACCGATTTACGCTGAAATAAATCGGCGGAAAGCAGTAATATTCATACACCCCTGCTACCCTCCCGGCGCCGAGGCACAAGGGTGGAATATCCCACGAATGATTATCGATTACCCTTTTGAAACTACCCGTGTAGCAACAAACCTCATTTTTAATGGGGTGATGGAAAGAATGCCTGAGATACGTTTCATTCTTTCTCATTCTGGCGGGACGCTGCCTTTCCTGGCGCATCGTATTGCCATCTTCGATAAAAAAACCAACTTCCAAGATAATTATCCAAAAGGTGCCCTCGAATATATAAAACAATTTTACTTCGATACAGCACTCTCCGGAGATCACTCTGTTCTGCGAGGACTTTCTTCCATCGTCGATGATTCTCATATTCTATTTGGTTCGGACTATCCCTATGTTTCAGAAGACGTGGTTAGACAGGAAACTTTTGGCTTGGACACTTATGATGAATTCAATGCCCTTTCGTTGACAAGAATTAATCATAAAAACGCTGCTAAAATTTTCCCAAGGGTTGGCAAAAGCGAAGCCACTGGCGATAAATGATTAGCTTAATTTTATAAAAGGTTTAAATTTACTCATACCAAATGTTTCAAAAATGCTCTAAGTGGAGAAAATAGTGCAGACAATTGATTCGGACGCCCATGTAATAGAATCAGATAAAACATGGAGTTATTTAGCAGAACATGAGAAGCACTTTGCCCCCGTCGTCCTTCACAAGACTGGGGAAGAGCCGTCACCAAATAATCAATTCTGGCTTAGTGGAGACAAGATTCAACCCAAAGATAATGCGGACACGTTATCAATGGATAGGAACTCCCGTGAAATGGGTAGTGTGGAAGCGCGCCTCAAACACATGGACGAGCTTAACATTGACATGCAGGTGTTATACCCAACAATTTTTTTGGTTCCATGTGCCAATGACCCCTTACAACAAGCCGCCCAATACCGCGCTTATAATCGGTGGCTAGCGGATATTTGGAAATTAGGTAATGGACGACTGCGTTGGGCGGCTTGCGTTCCAACTTGGTCCATGCATCTCGTCAGTGACGAACTAAAATTTGCAAAAGATCACGGGGCCTGCGCAATATTTATTCGCCCATACGAATGCGATAGGTACGTGGGTGACAGTTACTTTGATCCATTATTTAAAGCAGCTGAGGAAATTGATTTAGCGGTAGCATTTCATTCTGCAAACGCTAGCTATCAAAATAATGTTTTCCATGAACGCCATAATTTTGGCCGTTTTAAAATGGCAATGATTTCGCAATTTCATTATTTGATAGAAAATGAGATTCCAACTAAATACCCCAGGATTCGCTGGGCATTTATAGAGGCTGCTGCCTCTTGGCTGCCATATGCGCTGCAGGATGCGGAGAGCCGTCTGTCTCGCAAAGGCAAAAAACTTAGCAATAACCCACTTAAGGATAATAATATTTGGATTACATTGGAAATGGCAGATGATATTCCATACCTTATTGATAGAGTGGGTGATGACAATTTCTTGATTGGCACAGATTATGGACATACAGACACATCGGCACAGATAGAAGCTCTCAGAATGCTCGGCGAAAACCCGAAAATTGCCGAGAATAGTGTCAATAAAATTTTAGGACCTAATCCAAAAAACTTATACAAAATATAGAGACAATAACTTTTTTGGACCAAAATTTCTTTTTAAATCTAACACCTTTAAACTCTGAACATGTCTTTGTCTTAGGAGTACGAATAGATGAAAATTGTCGTATATGGGGATAATAAGCGGACAGGTATTCTTAAGGAAGAAACAATCATCGATGTTGCCAAAGCGATGGCAAAAAAAATAAGCCTGACGCGACAAATTTAGCACGCCTAGAAAACATGATAGAGGGCGGGCAAGGACTAATCGATCAAATTCAAACAACGATAGAAAATTTAGGTGAAGTTGGTGATGAACTTTTTATTGCAGCGGATAAAACCACTCTGCACGCACCCAATATCCCCTCTGCAAGGATAGCATGCGCTGGCGGTAACTATGCCGAACACGCTGTTGCAATGGCACAACGCAGATTAGAACGAGGAGAAAGCAGCCCTATCAAGGGCGATCCGCGAGATTATGTACGTGACCGGGGATTTTGGGGATTCTGGAAAGTAGGGCGAGAAGCTATTGGGCACAATGCGGTTCTTCCATTCCCCACCCGAGCCACCTATCTTGATTATGAAGGTGAGGTTGCCGTAGTGCTTGGTAAAACTGGTAAAAACATAAAAGAAAAACAAATTAAAGATTATATTTGGGGGATTACACTTCTGGGAGATTGGAGCATTAGAATGTCTCCGGAAGGAGGCCCTATGAATTTTGCCATGCAAAAGAATTTTGATAAGAGTTGTTCTATTGGCCCCTGCATATTGGTTGGTGAGACCAATTGCATGGAAATTGATCTCGAAACGAGAGTGAATAATGAAGTACGACAACAGTTTCAATCAGGGGAAATGGCTTTTTCATATGGTGAATACCTAGAATATCTTTCTCGTGACTTTACGTTATATCCCGGCGATATTATCAGCGGGGGCACTGGTGCTGGTACCGCAGCCGACTCCTCAAAAAGTGGAGATGATGGTAAGCCCTTGTTAGATAGGTTCTTAAAACCGGGTGATGTAGTAGAAATTATTTCCCCACAGATTGGCCTTCTTAGGACCGAAATAGTAGTTAGTGAAGAATAGTAATATGACTTTCAAGGATAAAATTGTAGAAATACTCAATGATCTGATCGCATTGCCCTCTAGCTACCCACCCGGAGATACGGAGGCGATTTCAGCATATACGTCTCAACGCCTCCGCAAAGTCGGCTATAAAACGGAAATACATACCCGAACACCTCCTATCGATAATGTTGTTGCAAAAATGGGGGAGGGTAAACCGTCTATGGTATTTAATGCACACGCCGATACCATAGCTATAGCCGACCACAGTGAATGGAATACTGATCCCTACTCAGCCACTCTTGTTGGTGATAATATTTATGGTGTTGGCGCGGGTAATTGCAAGGGATCGATGGCCGTTCAAATGTGGCTTGCAGAAGAGGTCGCACGGCGCGGGGGACCCAAACTCGGTGAAATTGTTTTTACCTTTGTCGGCGACGAAGAAAATCTTGGTCCCGATGGTTTGTGCTATCTTCGCGAAGAGAAAATTATCAAACCAGAGGTGTTAATTTGTGGAGCTCAGACCCAGCTACAGGCCATCTTCGAGGAACGCGGTGTTATATGGGTAGAAATCATTGCAACAGGTTTGAGTGCTCACGCTGGAGAACCCGATAATGGGGACAATGCTATAAACCGGATGGTTCGTATTGTGAACTTACTTGAACGTGATTTATCACCAATTCTAGCACAAAGACGCCGCGGTGCCCTGCGCTCCACGATGAATATTGGAACAATAAAGGGGGGTACAAATACCAATGCTGTTCCGAGTTATTGCCGTTTAGAAATTGATCGGCGGCTGCTGCCCGAAGAGCCGATAAGCGAAGCTGTTTCAGAAATCGAAAATGTTTTAATAGCTTCAGGTGAACCCGCTGAAAGTTGGTCTGTAAACTTACTCACAGGCACAAAAGGCTTCGCTTCGCCTGCCAACGCACCAAGCGTTAATGCTTTTCATAAATCCATTTCCAAAATAACTGGTGAGCCTATCCGTGATGTTGTAGCGATTGGAGCAAGCGACGCACGATATTTTGCCGATGATGGTATTGTGGCCATGACATTTGGACCGGGCCATGCAAAAGACGGACACAAACCAAATGAGTTTGTGCCGGTCGATGATTTAGAAAAAGCCGCTCAAATTCAACTTACTGTTATAGAAGAAATTTTGGGACTGAAAAGTTAAAATCGTGGGGCCTTTACAATTGCGTCCATAGATTTTTCAATATTCTGAGGTGCGGGTTCCGGCATTTTTTGCTCTATTTTTTTGCCCCAACCACTTTCACCAACCAAAACACTATTTTCAACCACGGTACGACCTCGCACCAGTGTCCACTCTACTGTTGCTGTGGTCTCAAACCCATGCCATACCGTCATCTTACTTTTAGAATGTAAATTTTCACGATCAATTATGTAGCCCTTGTCGAGGCTGACCACAACGATATCGGCATCTGACCCTGCTTGTATTACCCCCTTATTAGGGTAACAACCCCATGCATGGGCTGGGGCATGAGCTGACCATTTTACGTATTGGTTGAGTGTCATCCGTCCAGCATTTACTTGTGTCAACATGATCGGCATTTGCGTTTCAACACCTGGGAAACCGCAATCACATTCCCAAATATTTTTAGAACTTTTTTCATCCGGCTGATGAGGGGCATGATCGGTGGCAATCATGTCAATTGTCCCTTCATGCAGCGCTTCCCATAAGCCTTCGGCATGGCCCGGTTCTCGGACCGGTGGATTGACCCTGAGTGCCCCGCCAAGTGTTGTCATATCATCGGTGCTCATCAACAAATAGTGAGGACATGTTTCGACAGTCACATCAACGCCTCGAGCTTTTGCATCTTTTAAAATATAGAGTGCATCCTTAGAACTTTTGTGTGCAATATGAAGCCTAGCACCAGTCCACTCCGCAAAAGCAACAGCGCGACCAACGGCCTCTACAGCGCAAACTTCTGGGCGGGCTGCCAGATGTGCCAAAGGATCGGTTCGGCCTGCCTGAACCATACGTTCCTGCCTCCTTGCCATAATCGAGGGGTTTTCCGCATGAACGGTGCACCGATAGCCATGGCGAGCCAAAATTTCAAAACCTTCAAGAATTGCACCATCCGATGGCGCAGGCAAATCACCAAAGGTATTCCCCATAAAACATTTAAATCCACTCACACCAGCGCCGATCAAATCTTCGAGGACTTCAATATTATCCTCGTCAAGAAGACCATAAATTCCATAATCGACATAAGCCTGCGCTTCCGCGCAGCCCTGCTTTAATTTAAGAGCCTCTAAAGTTCCAGTGGGAGGGTTGGTATTGGGCATTTCAAAAACACTAGTTGTTCCACCACAGGCCGCGGCCGCAGTACCCGTTCCCCAATCTTCTTTATACGCATAGCCTGGCTCGCGAAAATGTACATGGCTATCAATAGCTCCAGGAAGGACATAATGCCCCGCGGCATCAATTTCTCTTTCAGCTTTTGGCAAAACCCCCGGAGAAACGACCGCAACAATCTTTTCATCAGATATGGCAACATCGGCTTCAATCGTAGAAGATGGCGAAACCACCTTTCCACCACGAATTATCAAATTAATATTTTTGTTACTCAAAACGCGTACTCCTCAGATCAAATTACCCAACCACCATCAATAGCAAGATCTTGGCCAGTAATATTTTGCGACGCATCACTAGAAAAAAATAGGATGGCATTTGCGACATCCTGCGCTGTTGAGATCCTCCGCAAGGCATACTCATCTTCATGCTCTGCCCGTGCTTCCTCTTTACTTATACCACGACTTTTAGCTCGTTCTGCACAAACTTTCTTAAATCGAGGGCCATCCACCATTCCCGGACACAAACAATTAACATTAATATTGTGACGACCCACTTCCAAAGCAGTACTCTTTGTTATACCCCGTAATCCCCACTTTGAAGCACTATAAGCCATCCGCAGTGCGCGCCCTCTCAACCCAAAAGTGCCACCAACATTTACAATCTTACCATAACGCCTTTTAATCATACTCGGAAGAGCCGCTTTCATAGTTAAAAAACAACCCTTCATATTAAGATTAATTATTTGATCAAACTCTTCAGGCGTAGTCTCCCAAGAGAGTTTACCGAGTGGACCGGTTCCACCCGCAATATTTACCAATATGTCTATTTGACCGAAGTTCTTCAGCGTGTCCTCACAGACTTTCACTACCTGATCATGTTTAGTAACATCACACTGAATTATTTCTGCTCTGCGACCAAGCTTATGCACTTTTTTAGCAACACCCTCAATTGGAGCGAGGTCACGCCCCACAAGAACAAGGTCAGCCCCGGCATCAGCCATTGTTAAAGTAGCCGCCTCACCCATACCCTTTGCCGGGCCAGTAATAATAGCGACGCGATCCTTCAAACTAAAATATTTCTCCAAAACTTTCCTCACGACATTTAGTTACTGCCAAATAACAAATTAAAAATTTAAAACTCTATTCCCGAAGAAATAAAATTACATATCCAAAAATGAGACACCTTTATTTTAAACATTTACCACCTAGATTGGACATACAATTGAGTTAGGTATCATTGTTGTATCATAAACGCATAAACGCTCCTTAAACCGTAAACCTTTTTCTTTACGAATTATAACATCCCGGTATTCACCAGCACACTGGATGTGGGTATCTTTTCCGTCCAGGGTTTCAAAAATAACGAAACTAGTGCGCGCTAAATATTTGTGCCCAGACCCTGAAGCATGAACAGCCCCAAGCATATGACGCCAGGTGCGGGGCGCAAATACATTTAACTCAGAAAATGCTTTAGCTCTATCCTTTAACATCCCCTGTGAGTCACAAAGCAATATTGATAATGGCAGTCCCGAATCAAAATTTTCTTTTGAAATTATTTTATACAAACAATCTGATACAAAAAAACTGGGCCATTTTTCCAATTCCCCATCATCAATTGTTAGAGCATACTCGTTCATCAATGTCTCAATTTCACGATAGGTTATGGGATCTATTGTCATAGTCCCATCACTTTGCGATAGCCCTTATAAAATGCCCGCAAAGCAACCTCTGTGACCATATGATCTGTATCTTCTGTCTCGCAACCACCCAGCTCTACTACACCTTGCTTTTGCGGATGAGCTAGTATTCCCTCTTGGGTGCGTTCAAGAATTTGACCGCCATCAATAGATACAAATCCTGCAGGACCCATTAAATTTGCTTGGCGTAATCGCCGTGTAGTCATTTCTTCATCGTCTGTTTCGTATCCAAAAAAAGTCCAATGGAGTTCAAAGGCATTAGGTCCCTGCGGCACTATTTGCCGTGTGGCAAGAGTATTGGACTGTTGTTGTAAAATAACATTAGGCCACAAGGTTTGCATTACGACGGTTTGATCACCGGAAAATTCAGGCAAAAAATCGAGCAAATTTGGATCATTTAAAGTAAGTTCCGAACTGAAGGACCTCATTTGAGCAGTGCCATCATTTAATTCTTGTTCTCCACGTATGGAGCTGAGTGCTGTGTGCAAACCGGTTTTATCCATTTCTACGCGCGATTCGTTATCAACACGAAATAAGCCGAAAGTTACAAAGAATACATGCAAAAGACTAGCATGATGTGTATCCTTGATATTTTCGAGCATCAGCTTCCAGTTAGCGCCAATTCTTTGGCGCGAATGACCAAGTAATTTAAGAACACGACCATCAAGTTGCCTATCGTAATAGCCTAAAATACGTGGTCCCATGTAATCTTCGAAAGAGGGTGTAGCATCAGACATGGTGGCAAAAATTCCACCGTTTCGAATGTGAACCCTTAGCTTATCCAATCCATTTGCTTCGAAAGAAAAATTGTCCGGCATACCGCCCTTGCCCTTGACACCTCTATGAAAAGGAACACCTAGTAATCTTCCATCCAAGTCATAGGTCCACTGGTGGTAAGGACATATGATTTCCTTAAAAGATCCCTTATCCTGCTCACAAATTTTTACTCCCCGGTGGGCACAACGATTAACAAGTACATTAACTTCATCATTTTGATCACGAACAACAATTATAGACTGATCACCAATCTGCGTGCCCTTGAAATCGCCGGCCCTTGGCACTTCACACTCCAGCCCAACATAGTTCCAGAATGGACCATAAAAGATTTTCTCCAGCTCACGCTCGTAGTTAGCCTGATCCGTATAAATCCAATACGGCACCCTATCATTACCCTCTGGCCAAGTATGTTTAGATTTTTCCATCAATGGTCTTCGAACGCAAATTGTACTTGCTCAACCAATGCATAATTTGGCCGTGCAGAAGTTGGTATTTCTTTGATGGTTTTTAGATAAGCCTTACAACGCTTTAAAACATCGGAATTACGGCTGGCTAGTAGTTTAACAAAGTTATCAACTTCATTTTCCAGTACCGGTGTTTTAGCTATTCGAGATATAAGACCCATTTCGAGTGCTTCAGCAGCACCAAATTCTCGGCTTGAAATAATTAAATCGAGTGCACGTTTAGGAGGCAAATGATCGAGAATTACTTCCATTAGAAACATTGGTGGAAATCCGAGGCTGACCTCATCTAGTTTAAATCTGGAACTGTCAGCCGCAATCGCAATATCAGATCGCATTGCGATGCCTAAGCCAAATCCAAAAATACGCCCTTTGACCGCAGACACAATAATTCCAGGGAAGTCTGAAAAAGCTGCATTTACCCGACTAATTTCTCTAAAGGCATTATATGGTCCACCAGCATTTTTTGGTTCTCTACGATCTCGGCCCACAGAAAAATCTTCGCCAACAGCATGTATCGCAATTATATCGGCTTCACTCTTAGCTGACTCCATAACATCAGCAATGCGTTCAAGCATCTCAGATGTAAATGCATTGGCATGAGGGCTCCGTTGTAAATACAACCTCCCCACGTTTCCATCCTGCTCATATCCAATCATAATCAGATTTTGCCTTTTTTTAATTAAATTCAACAGGCATAGGTATAAATTAGTTAACCAACGAACCGCTTTTGTGCCGCCTGCAAAAGTTTTAAACGTAAAGCATTTAGATTGATAAAACCCTGCGCATCCCTTTGATCATAGACCATATCAGCTTCAAACGTGACATGTGCTTCTGAATACAGGCTTTTTTTCGATTGCCTTCCTACCACTGTAACCGAGCCTTTATAAAGTTTTAGCCGAACCACACCTGATACGTCTCGTTGACTCTCGTCCACCGCTCGCTGAATCATTTCTCGTTCTGGGGAAAACCAAAACCCATTGTAAATAAGTTCGGCATATTTAGGCATCAACTCATCTTTCAGATGAGCCGCCCCTCTATCAAGAGTAATACTTTCAATGCCTCGATGCGCAATCAGTAAGATCGTTCCTCCAGGTGTTTCATAAACACCCCGAGACTTCATACCGACATATCGATTTTCAACAAGATCGAGACGTCCAATACCATTTGCACCACCCAACTCATTCAGCTTACCAAGCAACGCTGCTGGCGAGAGGCTTTCACCGTTTAGCGCTATCGGATCACCACATTCAAATTCTATCTCGATATAAGTTGGCTTATCAGGAGCCACCTCCGGCGAGACACTTCGGGTGAACATTTTTTCCTCAGGCTCAATCCACGGATCCTCCAAGGCTCGTCCCTCGTAGGAAATGTGTAGTAAGTTTGCATCTGTCGAGTAGGGAGGTTCATCTTCTTTATCTCGAGGGATATCGATTTGATGCATTCGAGCATATTCCAGTAATTTCTGCCTACCATCGAGATCCCATTCCCGCCAAGGCGCGATAACCCGTATTTCTGGGTCGAGTGCATGATAACCGAGCTCAAATCTCACCTGGTCATTACCTTTGCCCGTAGCACCATGGCTAACAGCATCAGCTCCGGTCTCCTGCGCAATTTGTATTTGTCTTTTTGCTATCAAGGGACGAGCAATAGAGGTTCCGAGCAAATAAACCCCCTCGTAAAGGGCATTTGCCCTAAACATGGGAAATACAAAATCACGCACAAACTCTTCTCGCAAATCCTCTATGTAAATTTCTTTTACACCTGCGGCCTTTGCTTTTTCCCTCGCTGGTTCAACTTCCTCACCTTGTCCGAGATCAGCGGTAAAAGTGACAACCTCACAATTATATTCTTCTTGCAGCCAGCGCAGAATTACAGATGTGTCTAATCCTCCCGAGTATGCGAGAACAACTTTTTTAACATCTTTATTTTTATTTATTGGCATCACTTGGCCCTTTAATCAAACTTCACCTTAAAAGAGCGCGCAGTATAAGAATTAGATAAAAGACCACAATGAAAAATGGGATTTTATAATCCATATTTTAATCATTTCTTTTTTAATTCATCTTGACGCTGTCTACTAAGAATAAAGAGTTTTTACCGTAAAAACATAAAAAAACACCAGAACCTATTCGGCGTAATTTATACTTTCTCTTCTATCCCTCTCACTTGCCGATTTTAGCTGTCCGCATGCCGCCAGTATGTCTCTACCACGCGGCGTACGCACCGGAGAAGAATAACCTGCATCGTTAACGATCTGGGCAAACCTCTCAATCGTCGAGTTATCTGAGCACTTGAAAGGAGCACCTGGCCAAGGGTTAAATGGTATTAGATTAACCTTTGCGGGAATACCATTAATTAACTTTACTAACTCCTTCGCATCAGTCTCCGTATCGTTGACGCCTTTTAGCATCACATATTCAAAGGTAATGCGCCGAGCATTATTAGCAGAAGGGTACTCACGACATGCTGTCAGTAACTCCCGAATAGGAAATTTTTTATTTATGGGTACAATTTCATCACGCAAATCATCGCGAACCGCGTGAAGCGAGATTGCAAGATTTACGCCCAACTCATCTCCGCAGCGCCGAATATTTGGCACATAGCCCGCCGTCGACAGAGTAATGCGGCGCTTAGATATAGAAATTCCCTCTGCATCCATTATAATTTTGATGGCCTTTGCGACATTTTGATAGTTAAGCAAAGGCTCTCCCATTCCCATCATCACAATATTAGAAATAAGCCGACTACCAATTGGACTAGGCCATTCTCCATATTCATCTCTTGCGACAAGAACCTGTCCAACAATATCATCAGCCCCCAAATTACGTACTAGGGGCTGCGTCCCCGTATGACAAAATTTACATGAAAGCGCACAGCCAACCTGTGAAGAAATGCAGAGAGCACCCCGGTCTACTTCGGGAATATAAACTGTCTCTACGTCCCCACCATCATTGGCGCTTAGAAGCCACTTCCGAGTTTTATCGACAGACGTCTGCCTTTTAGTAATTTTAGGACGACCAATATTAAAAGTGTCCGCGAGGTCACTCCTTATGGATTTAGCTAAGGTGGTCATTTCATCAAATGTCTTAGCACCGCGATGATAAACCCAGTGCCAGATTTGTTTTCCCCTGAATTTTGACAAACCAAAACCCTCCGCTAATTTTTCCAGTTCGTCGCGGCTGAGACCAACAATATTAATTTTTTCTGCAGTATTGGACACTTCGGTTATCAATAGCTAAATTCAAAATTTTCATCACACGTATTTTTGAGGTTACTTATCAAAAGGTTGAAAGGCTCTAACCCACTTTTCCCGTTTTAGCACCTTTTAAAAGTTCCCGTCCTCCCACTCCTGGCGGCGCGGCACCCGGCTTAAATTTTAAGTATAGTACCGCTATAAAAACAATCGCAACGCAAGGCAATAGAAGAGCACAAATGTTTACCCACCCAACATTATTATGCAAAAGGCCTGCAGAAAGCGAAAATACCGCTACTGACTGAAATACCAAAAAATCATTGATTCCCTGAGCCTTAGCTTTCTCTTCAGGACGATACATTTTGGTCAGTAAATGTGTTGAACCAACGAATAGGAAATTCCATCCACAACCCACACAAACATTAGCAAACCAGAAATGTTGCATGGTACCACCGGACATGCCGATTAGTGCGGCTGTACTAGATAACACCAAGCCCGCTAGCAAAACATTCAACAACCCACATTTTTTAATCAATGAGCCAGTAAAGAATGACGGAGCAAACATACCAAACATGTGCCACTGCGCTATAAAGGCCGAATCTTCGAACGTATGTCCGAACTCCCCAACCATTGCGAGAGGTGTTGCTGCCATCATCAGCACCATTACTCCCCACCCTATTACCGCGCATAAAACAGCAGTAATATACCCGGGCTGGCGAATAACTAAAGCCCAGGGCCTTCCCGTATTATCAAATTTTTGTTCTTGGACTGGAGGAAACCCAACCTGACAAACTAAGAAAATCAAAAATATCGGTATAAAGGCGAGAATAATAAATGTACTTGCGAACTGATAAGGTGGGCTTTTTCCTGCCTCCAACGTTACATTTGCTACAAACCCTGAACCACAAATAAACTCTACGGCCTTTGCAAAAGTCTCGTTACTCAGCCATAGCCCTGCAACGTCATGTGTCCATTTAGAAATCTCTGGACCAACAAATGCAGCTAACACGCCGCCACCGACCACTAAAGAAATTGCCACGCTATGCCATTTCTCATCAGCAACATCAACCGCAGCAAACCGATATGTCTGGCCTGATATAGTAAATGCACCAAAAAATATGATTGCTATAAGATAAAGTTCAAAGGATCCCTGGAAGATTGCAATTGCGGCCACAATCGCCCCGATTGAGCCCATCATGGCGCCAAAAACAAAACCAGTCCGGCGACCAAAACGACGCATCATCAAAGCCAACGGGATAGAAAAAGCTGCCGTAGCTTCCCACTGTAGGGCCTGAGGTAACGTTGCTAATGACTTATTAGATGCCAATGCCAAACCCACTAATGCGGAAACAGAAAGGACCACTCCCGTAGAACTATTGAACAAAGCTTGGCACAACGCCAAAAGCGCCACGTTCTTTTTCATACCGGGTTTTCCCGAGCCGGGACTTTCTGTTTTATTCCCCATTTGGGCTCCAATAAATTACTATAAAGAAGATTTCTTTTGCGTCATTCATGCCATGCATATACCAACACAACAAACAGCGCTAACCCATATGTTAATTTTTATAACCACAAGACTTATCGATCGATCGACTTGCAGCGGTAAAACCGGCCAGTGAATAGTGATCTTTTGTTAGGGTTCCTCTTGAAGACCTGCCCGTAACAATCATCTTGGTGCCTGCCCGCATAGCCGCGACAAGCGAAGCATCATCGCTAGCGGTTTTAGACCAGGCGGTTTCACCATCGGTAAATAGCTTAAATGTCTGACCACTAATTTTAACTGTAACCTCTGTCCCTTTTTTAAAAGTATACCCTGCTGTGATGGAAACTTCGTTACGTACTTTATTTTTAATGCGGTGTACAACTTGCAGATAACTATCTCCACGGATCGTATAATTTCCGCTAGATTTTTTCGGCTTACCATGAATGTAACAGATTTTTTGCTTTTTCTTTCCCATAACGTGAACTGACCAGCCACCAATAATTTTTTCAGCCTTGATACCGCTCGCTAGGACCAGATTCGAGGACCAGCCTAGGGCCAACACACAGACCCCGAATACTAAAATTAAATATAAAAAATTAAATATTATTTTATCAGATTGATGCATTGTATAATTTAGCTTTCTTCCAAGAATTTATTCGAATTCAGTAGACCCATTGTTATTTTGTATTCTTAATTTTCTTTTTGTTCCACACAGGCCCCCCAAATTCATGTTCGGGTATTGGTTCTATTGGACCTCCCGGAGTGACAGGACGGCCACCAAACCGTCCAAAGGTATTCAACCGATCATACATCACGATAGCACCCGCCGTGGCGACATTCAGTGAAAATTGTGTCGGTATTTTGACAATATAATCGCAACATTCAATCAACTTAGGAGACAAACTGCCACGTTCCATGCCTAAGACATAGGCGGCAGCTCGGGGATGTCTAAAACTTGGTAACTCAACCGCTTCTTTTGTTAATTCGATACCAACCAGTTCGCAACGATCTGGCAAAGTGAAGGACGCTACATCATCATAGTGATAGTATGGCACCTCGCTACCAACCGAGGATGTATCAGATTTTATGAAGTCAAGGTCGCACCGTGCATCAATGGTAAATATGAACCTGGCTCCGAATCCGTGGGCCGTTCTGAATAAATTACCGGCATTCATCGGTTTGGAAACTTTCTCTATACCAATACCAAAATAGCCTCGCATTGGGATTAGACCTCTCTTTGTAAATTCTGTTTTATCAAGTAGTCATACTTTTAAACATTAGGTTGACCTTAAATACTTCTTCAGCTTGTTAGAAGCCCGTGACTAATCCTTGCATCACCAAAATCAGTTTACCCCCACAGTATCTCCCAGAGTTTGACCTATTTCCATGTTGAGAACTAGGTCAGCAAAGCTATCAAGCTTCGTGGGTTCCCGATTTAAAATTACAAGGGCAGCACCATTTTTTGCCGCATTTTGTGGAAATCCGGCCGCTGGATAGACTTGAAGAGATGAACCAATTGCTAAAAACAGATCGCAAGCCAGCGTCTCCTCCTGTGCACGCCGCATAGGTGCCTCGGGCATCGGTTGCCCAAATGATATTGTTGCCGCCTTCAGCAAACCTCCGCAAGCTTCACAATCCATTATTGTACCATCAGCAAGAAAGGCTTCTTTGATTGGCTCCAGTTCGTGACGCAACCCACACGCAAGGCACGATGCATAAGTACTATTACCATGGAGTTCTATAATATTTTCTTCAGGGACACCCGACTTCATATGTAGTCCATCTGTATTTTGTGTAATTACCGCTGATACTTTCTCATCGCTTACTAGCTTCTCTATAGCCCGGTGACCCCTATTTGGTTCTGCTCCCCCAAAACCATAAGAATCATCAAATTTCCGTTGCCAAGACTCGCGACGGGCTTCTTCAGAAGAAATATAGTCATCATATTGAATGGGCGTATACTTGGTCCAAACTCCACCAGGGCTTCGAAAATCGGGGATGCCCGATTCGGTACTTATACCTGCTCCTGTAAATATAACAGCCCGTTTACTATTTTCTATAAGACGACGGAACTCAGAGAGACGCCAATTATTATCCGTCATTTTCAATCTCCAAGTTTGATATCTGTACAATTGGTTATCATGAGAATTTTTCTTAGGTTTTTAAAAAAACTTATTCAAGCTCGACCCGTGCCCGGAAATAATCAAGTGCTTCAGGATTTGCCAGTGCTTCTGTATTTTTTAGAATTCTACCATGAATAACATCCCGCACTGCTAATTCTGTAATTTTACCTGATTTAGTTCTTGGTATATCCTGAACCGGCAGAACTTTTGCAGGAACGTGTCTAGGCGACAAGTTCTTACGCAAACGTGTCTTAATTTTTTTTACTAAATCAGAGTTTAATACGCGGTGGTCTTCCATCCGAACAAAGAGGATAATTCGCGTACCCCCTTCCCAATCTTGACCAACAGCGACTGCTTCCTCTACGCCATCAACCTGCTCGACTTCACCATAAATCTCTGCGGTACCAATCCTTACGCCCCCGGGATTTAGCGTTGCGTCAGAGCGCCCCTGAATAAGAATACCACCCATTTCAGTCATTAAGACCCAATCACCATGACACCAAACATCGGGAAACCTCTCAAAGTAAGCAGCTTTGTAGCGCAAATCATTATTATCATTCCAGAATTTAATTGGCATTGATGGGAAAGGACTGCAACAAACCAATTCTCCAAAATCGTCAATAACCGATTCACCTGCTTCATTAAAAACGGAAACATCCATACCTAGACAGGCAGCCTGAATTTCTCCACGCCTTACTGGGCCATTGGGATTGCCGCCGACAAAACAACCTACAATATCCGTACCTCCCGAAATTGATGAAACGCAGACATCTTTTTTAATATTTTTATATATAAAATCAAAACTCTCCGGCATAAGAGGTGAGCCGGTTGACAACACGGTCCGCATATCTGAAAGATCATGAGTGTTTTTTGGACACAATTTTTCATTTTTTAAAGCATCGATATATTTTGCTGAAGTTCCAAAGTGGGTCATTCTAGCACTTTGTGCAAAATCAAAAAGGCTATTAGCGTCTGGATAAAATGGGGAACCATCATAGAGTAAGATTGTAGCCCGCACCGCAAGAGCAGAAACCAACCAGTTCCACATCATCCAACCAAGTGTCGTAAAATAAAAAATCCGATCTCCTGATTTTACGTCAGTTTGTAAAATGTGATCCTTGAGATGTTGGACTAAAGTTCCCCCAGCCCCATGTACAATACATTTTGGAACGCCGGTAGTACCCGATGAGAACAATATATAAAGAGGGTGATTAAAATCAAATCTTTCAAATTTAATGTCCTCTGGAGCATAAGAACCTATGAATTCAGCAAGTGACTTAAAACCCTTTTCAAGTTTTATTAACGGGTTAGAGGAATCATAAGGAAGAACTACCACCTCCTGAATAGAGTTTAACTCTGCCCTTACCTCTCTAATCCTTTCATTATAATGGATGATTTTCCCTCCATAAAAATAACGATCTGCAACAAACAATATTTTTGGTTCTATTTGACCAAATCTATCAAGGACGCCGCGCGTACCAAAATCCGGAGAACAAGATGACCAAATCGCACCCAAGCTTGCAGCGGCCAACATCACCGCTATGGATTCAGGTAAATTAGGTAAGTAACCAGCTATACGATCACCGGGATTAACCCCCGCATTTTTCATAGCTTGAATTATTCGTGAGACGAGATCATACAATTGACTTCTGTTTAAGGTACGCTCAACACCAGTTTCACCACGAAAAATCAAGGCTGATGTGTTATCCCTATTTCGAAGAAGATTTTCAGAAAAATTCAACTGCGCCTCAGGAAAATAGCTCGCACCGAGCATTTTCCCTTCATTTTCTATTATTGTATCACCGGGCCCATCTCCAATAATCTCCGCAAAATCCCAAACTGCTAACCAAAATTTTTCTTGTTCTTTAACAGACCATTGGTGCAAGGCAGCATAGGACTGACACGAGATGTCCCAGTGCTCTTCCACAAACTTCATGAAGACAGTTAAATTGCTTGATAATACCCTTACAGGATCGGGTTCCCACAGTTTTGTACTCAAGACGATTTTCTCCTTCGAGTCTTACTACCTACGCCGGTTGAAAGCTGAAACGTCAAGAAGGTGACTATTAAAGCCAAACACGTAATAGTATGAGAAGTATATAACAGGGAAGACCTATGACTAATAATAATAACAATTACGACTATATAATTGTTGGCGCCGGATCGGCGGGATGTGTGCTCGCAAATCGCTTAACTGCCAATATGAAGAACCAAGTCTTACTACTTGAAGCTGGGCCAATAGATCGCAACCCGCTGATACATCTCCCGATAGGACCCGCGCGAATTATTAACAATCCTAAATACGATTGGTGCTATGAAACCGAACCACAGCCTAATTTAAAGGGACGCCAAATACCTTGGCCTAGAGGAAAAACTCTAGGGGGATCATCTTCAATCAATGGTATGGTTTATATTCGTGGTAATGCACGTGACTACGATTTATGGGCTCAACGCGGGCTGACCGGATGGTCATATGAGGACGTTCTGCCTTACTTTCGAAAAGCCGAGAGCAATGAACGTGGAGAAAACAAATACCACGGCACTAAAGGGCCACTGAATGTCACAGAAGGGGGGCTTAATCATGACCTCTATGATGCCTTCGTTTCTGCCGGCATTGAAGCCGGATACCCTTCTAATGATGATTTTAATGGAGCACAACAAGAAGGTGTTGGACGATTTCAATTTACAATAAAAAAAGGGAGACGCTGGAGCACAGCAGCAGCCTACTTGCGCCCAATCCGATCTCGCAAAAATCTAACGGTAAAGACTAATACTAATACTCGTAAAATAATCTTTGAGGGAAAGCGTGCAACAGGCATCGTCATAAATCATGAAGGTGTGGAAGGAAAAGTTTTTGCAAATCGGGAAATAATACTCTCAGCAGGTGCTATCAATTCACCAAAAATATTAATGCTCTCCGGAATTGGTGATGCAAAGGTTTTAAAAGACCTAGGAATTAATCCTCATATTGATTCTCCCGAAGTCGGAAAAAATATGCAAGATCATCTTTCGATAAGGGTCATGCATCGTTCCAAGATTCGTACAATCACCGATGAACTAGGTAAATTTGAACGCGGTATTGCTGCTGTAATACGGGGTGTACTATTTCGAAATGGGCCCGCATCAGGCTTTCCACTGGCAGGTGGTGCCTTTTTAAAAACCAATGGCTCGCTTGATATACCAGATATACAGATCCACTTTAGCCCCGGAAATCTTTTATCTATACACCGCAAGCCCTTTGCTAAACCAGCAACCGACCATACCCGGCCTGACGCGTTTATGTGTCATGCTTGTCAGCTAAGATCAGAGAGCCGTGGGGAAATTCGTTTAGGCGGTCCTGATCCGCGACAACCCCCGATAATAGACCCCAACTATTTATCCTCTGAGCACGATCGATTTACAATGCGTGCAGGGTTCAAGATTGCAAGAGATTTGATGTCTCAACCTTCGCTAACTAATTATAGCCATGGTGAAATTTGGCCAGGGCCGGACACACAGTCAGACGATGAAATTGATGACTTCATAAGCGGGGCTGCTGGAACAGTATATCACCCTGTTGGCACCTGTAGAATGGGAACAGACGAGAAGGCTGTTCTGGACGGGTCACTTAAACTACGGGGTGCAAAGGGTTTAAGAATTGTAGACGCCTCGATAATGCCGACGCTCGTGGGCGGAAATACTAACGCGCCAACAATTATGATTGCCGAAAAAGCAGCCGATATAATTTTAGCAAACAATCAAGAATAAAGACTATGTTAATGACAGGATTATTAGTTTCGGGATTGGAAAGATTAACTTGACTGACCCTAAACATCCCAGACAACCAAAGCCTGAAGAGAATACCAAAAACAGACAGCTTACAACCGGCTTAGTGGCTCTTAAATATAGAGACATGCGGTTTCTTATTGTGGGTAAAATTTTTGGTTGGGTATCACTTCATATGGTATTGGTTGCGATAGCCTACCAAGTATACGATGTAACCGGAGACGTAAAAAATCTTGCCTATATCGGTTTAGCCGTTTTCGCCCCTGCTTTTGGTTTTGCGCTGGTAACCGGTTATATCGCTGATTTATTCGATCGAAAATCTGTCATAGTCATCTGTTATTGTATCATTTTAATATCTTGCCTAATGTTTTTTTGGTGGTCATTAGGCGAGAAAGAGGAGATATGGCCAGTTTTTTTAATATTGGGCCTAATTGGTACTGGTAGGGCATTTTATCAACCTGCCACTAATTCTTTGGTACTAAATTTAGTTCCTGCAGCAATTTTTCCAAACGCGGTAGCGTGGCATACTAGCACTAACAAAATAGCCCAAATGGTTGGGCCCGCGCTTGGCGGTATTATCTATCTCATTAGCCCGGAAGTTGTCTATTTGGCCGCGGCTGCCGGTATGTTGATCGGGGCCTTATTAACCTCCTTAATTAAAAAGAAGACAAAAAGAGAAAATCGGAAACCAACTAGTTGGGCCGCTCTCCTGTGTGGTCTGAAATATGTTTATCAAAAAAAGATCATTCTTGGGGCCATTACGCTTGATCTTTTTGTTGTCCTCCTCGGGGGGGTTACAGCACTCCTTCCTGTTTTCGCCAAGGATATTCTAGACGTTGGCGCACTTGGGGCGGGTTTAATGCGGAGTGCCATAGCAATAGGGTCATTAGCCACCGGGCTCGCCTTAACACAAGTCAACATTAAAAGGTCTGTCGGAAAGATACTTTACATCAGTGTCCTAGTGTTTGGAGGAGCAACAATACTTTTTGGTCTGTCTACTGTATTCTGGCTTTCAATGGTGGCAATGGTGATCGTAGGAATAGGCGATATGGTAAGTGTCTATATTAGGGTCACCTTGGTGCAAATAGCCACTCCAGACGAAATGCGAGGCAGAGT
>MDTE01204652.1_pt1 | contig 24742 bp, 16 predicted proteins | sample 811231 | NCBI WGS metagenome assembly MDTE01 (sample SAMN05326651, study PRJNA326480) | marine metagenome | isolation source: seawater | place: Indian Ocean: Red Sea | collected 2010 | reverse complement strand
TCAGGATATTCAAAGTAATAGGGAACATTGTCGGACTCCAGCGAACCTAGCAATGACTTCGACTCATCTGACCTCTGCCATATCTCCATGGTAGTGGAATTCGGTCCCCTCAGCGAGTTCAGTAGAATCATATCTCCAGAATCGCCTACAATCATCATTGCATCCTTGTCGCTCTGGTCCGCAAGTGCGCCAACATAGAGCACCCCCTCGGAGAACATGTCCATTGCAGCGCAGTAATGTAATCTACAGGGGGAGGAGGTGTTGATGCTTGGGTAATCGCCTTGACTTCCCGGAGAAGGGACGGTATTCGGGAGATCATCGTGCTCGGTCCATTCATCTAACCAACTAACTATCATTTCAGTGCCTAAATCTCCCGATCCGACCCCCCAATAAGCTTGTACTTGCCAAGACACGTTACCCTCAATCCATCCTGACCATTCCACTAGGTGGGGGTCCTCATGCCTTTCAGCGACTCCGTCAACCCAGACGACAAGTTCCATGCCGAGGCAACCGACCTTCAAGCACGAAACGCCAATCCAAATCGGCCCACTAGTATTCAATTCTCCATCAGTTATTACTATCTTCCAATCCGAATCTAAGGGGAAGTGAACTGAGATATGGGCATCATTGGCCTTTGAACCCCATAGAAAACTGATTCCCGCATCGTCCCCGGGTTGTGAGTACAACACATCATGGATCCACAGGTCAATTTTCACCATGTCTCCATCATTTACATGGCCGGAGTCGATATCGATGTTGATTAGTAACTCTCCCGAACTGGCGGGTAACCATGATTCATGACCTCCACTACTGTAGAAAGAACTCCCAATCCTGACCTCAAGAGTCGAGTTGACACTGACTCCCAGAGAGTCCTCTACATAGTAGGGGATGCTGAATTCCCAGGTCGAACTCTCATAGTGATTATCTGTACCCCAAACTATCTCCCAAGTCCCTACATTGATTCCGCTTCCAATCAACCATGAGGGAGTCACCAATGTAGATTGCGAATCCGAGGAATCACTGGCTAAATCTTCTTGGAATGGGGTGAGGGTGCCATCATCAGACTCTCCAATCAGGTAAAAATCGAATTCAGTCGATTCATTAGCACTGACGGACGGACCGAGCGCACCCAGCAATATCACCGCGATTAACACGCATGCTCGCATGTCACGCATGTATGTGCGAGGCGCGTCTACCTTAGAATCCTTCAAGCGAACCGCATCAGTGCGACGCGTATGACCGAACGTCCTCTGGCTAGAGCAGCTGTCGCAAGACAGCGCCTCGCGAGGGTGATGCAATTAGGAGACAGGAATAGCCCAACAAGTTGGACCCCGGGACTTGTCGCAGGCCCTAAAGACCCCGAAATGCCAGTTTCTTTGACTCCATTTTCATCCTCAAGAGAATCGGAGAATCTCCCTGCCTCGATTACCATGGTCACTAGGGGTAATCTGTGCCTTCCCTTCGACTCCGAGGATGAATGGTCAGCAACTGAGGGCTTGGTGCTGCCACCAAGCCTGTCCGAATCAGATTCAGGCGAATTCAGCAGAGGAAACCAACTGCTTGCAGTAACGTGGCAGTCAATGCACCATGATGAGATACTGAAAGACCCAGAATTGCAACCATCAGTAATATGCCTAGCTGATTCAGTCCAGCTCTCCCATAGTCCCGGATTACTAGTCGAGGCTTTGTACACCCTTAGGACCAGATTCCCTAACTCATTAATTTGGACCCCTGGAATAGGGGGGCCTGACAATTGCGCTCTTTTGGCATGGATGGGGGTTGACCTGTTCGATCTAGCACGCTCACACAGGGCCTGTTCAATGGGATTAATCCTATCAGAGGAGGGGCCTAGGATTACAGAACAGTCTTTGTCTGAATCACACGATATGGAAGTCCAAATTGCTACTTGGAAGCGGGCAATTGGGGCAACTAGGTCTGCTATCAGAGATGGCTCATTGCGAGAGTTAGCCGAGCGTCAGAGCACCTCTAGCCCACGGTCAGTAGAAAGATTGCGCAGGCATGATGCGATGATGAGTGAATTAGACGGAGGCAAATCTGGCCTTGAGAGAGTAGTGGGTCATGAGCGCAAACTCAGGTGCCACACTTACCAGAGCAGAGATGACCCTCTGATTCAGGACTGGAGGGCAAGAGTGGCAGATACACACTTGCCACCAGAGCATCAGCGTGACTTATTGATCCTACTACCCTGTTCTGCTGTGAAGCCATACAGAACTTCACAGAGCCATCGCAGATTCATCCCAGCAATTACCACCAATGCAGCACACCAAGTTATGGTCACAGCCCCTTTAGGACTGGTGCCAAGGGAACTGGAAGAGATTTGGCCAGCAGCAAATTATGACATCCCAGTAACAGGTGATTGGGATTCTGATGAATTGACCGTCATCCATAGCATGCTGGATAGAATGAACTCAAGAGTGGGATATTCACGAATCATCAACCACTCAGGTGTTGAAGTCAATATTGAAGGAATCGAAGTTATCGACACTAGACAAGGCGATCCAGCCGGCTCGTCCGAGGCACTTGAACGGCTGAGGCAAGCAGTTGAACTGGCAGATAAAGAAATGAGCCTGAATGCCGTTAAGAAATCTCAGAACACCCTTTCGCAGTTGCGAGCACTATCAAGATTCCAACATGGAACTGATTCGTGGCTTGAGGGTGCTGTTGTCAGAGGCAGACCGCCCATTTTCACAATTAAGAATGATGGCGAGCAGATTGCTATGTGGAATCCACGTACAGGTCGGTTTGCTTTCTCCAAAGCATGTCTACCAATCCTACTGCAATCCGAAGCCCTACCGAAGGCTGTATTGGATCCAAAATTCAATTGGAAAGGGGACCTCTTCTCCAGCAATGTAATTTCAGCAGATTCCAATATCAGAGTGGGAGATGAGATACTTGTGATGCAGAATGACTCGCTTGTTGGCTCTGCGAGAGCCGAGGCTGCCGGATGGGAGTGGCCCGAAGGAGCCGGTAGGCTTGCAAGAAGCCAACACAGGCTCTGACCAATCCTGCAGTGCTGCGTAGCGATTAAAGAGGGAGAGCAGGTCGCCCGGTCGCCGAGGAGTTCGATATGTCACGCATGCACAGTGGAGGCAAGGGTAAGAGCGGTTCCAACAGGCCGCATACTTCCGAGGCTCCCGCATGGTCGGCCACCAATAAGGAAGAGATTGAGGAACTTATTGTCAATCTCGCAAAAGAGGGCTATTCCACAGCCATGATTGGGACAATCCTACGTGACCGCCACGCCGTACCCAATGTTCGTCTGGTAACCGGCGAGAGAGTTTCCGATACTTTGGCAAAAAGCGGAATCTCCGGCAGGTATCCCGAGGATCTCATGAATATGATGAGGAAGGCACTGAATCTGATAGATCATCTCTCATCCAATCCGAAGGATCTGCACAACCGGAGACAACTAGCTCTCTGTGAGTCAAAAATCAGGAGACTCTCTAGGTACTACATCGGTACCGGCCGACTGCCTCAGGACTGGGTCTACAAACAGGACCAACTCCGTTTGATGGTTGAGTGATTCGGCGCAGAGGATTTGTACTTCTAGTCCGTAGCAGTGTCGTGCACACGCTTCTGGGGTCAGAGCCGCTATCCGGAGTCCGAGACCTCCTTTCTTCTGCCGCGGATTTGATTAGAAGTGGCCCCGGTCCCGTACTCCTATTGGCTGCCCCCTCTCTACAGGGAGCATTAGCATTAGCACCTATGGAAGCAGCCCTTCTTGACTCAGGTTTGCCATATAGGAGGAGATTCAGAATGGAATCTCCTACTGTCACACCTTGGATTCATATATTGGGGCCGGGAGACTACAGCGGCCCGGTATTGTCAATAGATCCATTCAGCCTTTCAATCTCTGGAACTGTAGTAGATGGGTTGGCTGGACATCAAGGGGATTCTCGCAAGGGCCCACTAACTGCTGTCGCACAAGCGCATGCCTTAGCAGAGGCGATATCGCCCCAGGGTCAAAGGACCCGCCGCCTCAGACCTTGGGCTATATCTGGAAATTGGCTACATTCAGCCCTAGATACAACATACGATCCAGTGTTTACTAATCTGAGAGATACTTTGGTAGAAGATGGCTCAATCAGAGTCGTCCCACTGCCGGAGGTGCCCAATCCGAATATTTCCAATAATAGTTGGATTGATTCAGAGGCCTTGGAAGCTGTATCTTCTAGATGGCAAAGTCTGGATATGGAAGGAAGAGCTAGAGCTCTCTCTCACTTGTTGCGACCAGGCCTTTCTCGCAGCACTCCATCAACCGCTAGGATGGAGGAGATAGGGTGGCATTCTGTGATGGGTCCGGGCTGGTCAACAGATTTAGCCGGACAAATCACTGCAGCAGCAGCATATTGGAAGGGCGATACAGCCGTTGTAGCTGCGAACAAAGTGGCAGATTCTCTGATAAGAGAAGGAATCATTCCTCTATCCTAAGCATGTTCTCGCAACTTGGGCATTCCATTCTGAGTGGCCGCACGTCCGATTCTACAGTCACTTTAGTAGAACAGACTGGACACTGTATGCTGGGGCCTCTGACTTGCTTTGTCATCTTTTGAACAGTCTCATCCTTGGGTGAGACCAAGGCCACAGGGAAAACCAACAGAACTGATGACAGAGAGACTCCGAATACTATTGGCATAGGCATTCCAAGAATATAGATCACTAGTGCAAGACAGCCCAAAGTAACAACTGTGACCAGTGCGGGCAAACTTGTCCTCCTTTTTGTCAGAGCCATTGCGAAGCCGATTCCCACCGAGAGGAACAGCACCGACATCATTGCACCGAACAGCGCACTGTACAATGCGAAGCCAGATGGTTGGTACTCGACTCTGAAGTCCAAGTCAGGATCTAGTTCAGCCTCCTCGAGGGTAATCACCTCGAGCACTATCCATCTCCTGTGCTTGTATTGGATTTCGTCAGATGCCACGGCCCCGAGGTCCTCTAACAGAGTCGATTTCAACTCTGCAGTCAATCCTATCTCGGTCCAGTAATCATCCTGAGAGGCTCGAACGAAAGTCTCCACCAGAACCTGCCTCGTAGCCTCTGATGAGTCGTAATTGTAAGATGTGTCTATGGTTATGGTAATCTCATCTGCACTGAATGCCCTAGTAGCGCCCATATCGACCGTGATTTCACTGGGACCCAATTCTATCGGATTTACTCCCAAGATTGACTCGACCTCTAGGAACAGGCCATTAGACATGAATGAGCGCAGGTTCGATGCCGAACCAGTCAGATGACCTTGGAGGGCCAATAATTCTGAATCATCTACTCTTCCATTATGCCTGTCGTCTGAAGGAACTGAGTCAGAATATGAATTCAGGTTACGCCACCAACTGTTGGACCCAAGACTCTGATTGCCTATGTTGTCTAGCCCCCAACGCATCCATTGTGACATCGAACCATCGAACCTGATGATAGCCTCACGCTGGATTTCGTAACCATCCCATTCAGCATTAATTTCTAAATCCAAACTGGAGCCACCGGTCCTCAATGGTTCATTGGCAGGATACCACCCTCCTGTGACATCGTCATCCTCGCCAATTACTATATCGTGACTCTTGAATTCGGTAATTTGGAGACCATCTTGAGGACTCAAATGGAAATCCACGTTCACAGTGCCGGACTCGAAATCGCTAGGCGCCTCCCAGAAGAAGGTAACCTCGACTCCCTCCTCAACCCCGGTTGCGATTGGCATCTGACTTACCTGCGATCCCTGAACCGAAATTCCGCCCGTAGAACCGGACCACATCCTGTCATCAAATCCTGATTTGAGAACTATGGGGAAATACACTAGATTACCTAAAACGCTGGCATCCTTCATTTCGATGTCAACAAGCGGGAAACGCATTGATATGTGAGCATCATGTGCCTCTGAACCCCATAGGAATCTTACCCCCGCATCATCACCGGGCTGTGAGAACATCAGATTTCTAACTGTAAGGGATATTTGCACCCTATCTCCGTCATTAACCTGCCCAGAGTCAACATCTACATTGACCTGTAGAGAACCAGATCCAGATAGAAAAGGATTCAGTCCACCATCACCATCGTAGAACGAACCACCAATCCTGACCTCAAGAGTCGAGTTGATGGTGACTCCAGCTGCACCTTCGACCTCATAGGGGATAGTAAGCTCCCATGTGGAATTCTCATAGGCACCCTGAGTGCCCCAAGTTACTTCCCAAGTGCCTACCTTGACCTCGCTTAGAATAGAGGGAGTGACCAAAGTAGACTCTGAATCAGAGGAATCACTGGATAATTCTTCTTGGAATGGAGTAAGGGTGCCATCATCAGACTCTCCCATCAAGTATAGGCGAAAGTCTGTGGAATTGCAGCAGGTAACTCCACTCTGAGCCGAGGCTACAAGTGGGGAGGCACTCATCATTAGTAGCACCAAAACTAGAGTCAGTGCACGCAACCGCCCAGTATCCATCAGACTGTGTGGCCAGCCTGCAACCCTTCAATGCGACGCCTACTTGGGGTTGTCACCGGCATAATTCAGAGGATGCTTAGAATTCATTAGCCATGCAGCCAAACGAGCTTAGCAGGGTGACCGTCCAACTTCTCTTCTAGCATGGCGAAACCAATCCTCTCAAGTTGGTACACATTTCCTACCTTGAGATCGAAATCCTCCAGCAAACCCCCAATAACGTGAATATTGTCATTTTGCGGGACATATAGCACCGCCTCACGTACTATATCCTCGGGTATCCATTGAACGATGGGACGATTATCAGATCTATCGAGAGAATCAATCTTTGCATTCGAACCAGAAATACTGATATCAGCAAATTCCTTCAGTCTCAGAATGCCACTCCGACAATCCTCTTCTTGGATGTAGACCGACTTTGATAATACCCAGGACCTACTGCCTCCGATTTCTCCATCAGGGTGCCTAGGCGACTCAACAACAGTGCCAACATGCCCTTCTATGTCCAAACTAACAGGTGATGCGACGAAACTGCGGCGTTCTACTTTCGCATCCAATACCCTAGAGTTCAGCGACTCGATCGTCTGCATCGATACCGAGATATCCTTCTGAGTAACACCTAGTTCTACCCAAAATTCTCTCAGAGCCTGGGGATCGAAGCCCCTACGTTTGAGTGACTGAATTGTTGGAAGGCGCAGATCCCCCCACCCTTCCCGCTTTCCCGCTTCAATCGAAGCGCGCATTGAGGAAGTAGAGAAACCACCGAACTCGTGAACTTTCACTCTGCCCCAATACAGCGTTTCAGGATACTTCCAGCCTAGGTGATCATACAGCAGGCTCTGCTTTCTAGTGCTGTCCATCAGGTCCTTGCCACGAACAATGTGCGTTACTCCCTGTTCGTAATCCTCAATTGCACTCTGAAAGTCCAACAGGGGCCAGACTCGGTAACGTCCTCCTACCATAGGATGGAGTGTGTGTTGAATCCTCAATCCAGGCCAGTCCCTCAGGGCAGGGTTTGGCAATGTCATATCGGTCCTAACTCTAACTACTGCTTCGCCCTCTGCGAATGTTCCATCTTTCATCGACTCCCAATCGGACAGATTCTCTGAAGCACCTTTGGAACGACACGGGCACTCTTTCTTCGACTCCCTAAAAACCCTGAATTCTTCCGCGGGACATCTGCAGACGTAGCAATTTCCATCAGCCAGAAGTTTGCTCGCATACTCGAGATACACAGGCATCCTGTCGCTCGCCCGGACAATTATGTCGGCAGGCCTACCGGCCAGCCATTCATACTCATCCTCAATCCACTGATACGCATCAGGAAGAGGGGACTTGACTTTGGTATCTGTGTCGTCGAATCTCAAAACCACCTTTCCATCATGCATTTTGGCATACTCGGAATTGATTACAACACCTCTAGAGTGACCTAGAGTCAACGGTCCATTCGGATTGGGGGCAAATCTGAGAACTACTGAGGAAGTATCACCAGGCAATTCCTTGAGGCCCTCAATCTTGCGATGCTTCTCTCTTTCTAGAGCCTCAGGGGCAGTTTTCTCAAGCTCGGCTCTGACAGCATCTACTCCTTCATCGAGTGCCATAGTATTTGCCCTCTCAACTTCCTTGGAGACAATCCCCATCAGTAGCTTAGCCTCCTTTCTGAGCCCGGGCCTCTCAGAAAGTAGTCTACCGAGAACGCTTCCGGCCTGTCCTTCACCGTCGTATTCCAAAGCGTTCTGAAGAGCAAATTTGCGAACAGCAGCTACCACTTCGGCGCCCCAGCCCTCACTTTCAGACATGATAACGTCACTTCCGCGTAAATGCAGCATTTCACGCTTCGCTCGCTCACCACTCTTCAAGCATCGTTTGTCTAACCACTCTTTCATCTTCGGACCTAGAGGGCGTTGGAGTGCCATGCACCTCTTTCCAGAGGTCTGAAACTGTAGACCAAGTCCATCTCAAATCCTTTTGAGGAAGATTGCCTGAAACCATCCTCTTAACTGCTTTTCTGGTTACTGGATCCGATGGGTAACCGGAGCCGATTGGGAATCCAACTTCTTGCTCGATTCGTGAAATCTCACCATCTCTACTAACCTTTGCTAGTATGCTAGCGGCCCCAGTAACCGGGTCTATCGAATCCATGGCGTGTCGGGAATCTATTCCCCAATTCGACCAACCTTGTCCCAATTTAGCCGTTATTCTTCTTGAGAATCTAGATTCATCTACATCACAAGAGTCGACCATGATGATTCCTTCGGGAGTATTATCAGAAGCCTTCTGGATGGCTTCGGCAAACAATTCTACTTCCAGTCTGTTGAGGTCCGAATGCAGACTGTTGGAGTCTATTCTGGACGGCTCGCAGACTACAATCCCGATTCCCCATCCGCAGGATTCAGCCTGTTCTCCAATTTTCCTTCCTATTTCCTCCCGATTCTTCCTAGAAAGGAGCTTCGAGTCTTTTGCTCCAATATCTCGCAAAGTGCTACGATCGTACGCTGGAACACACAGCGCACAGACAACTAGGGGGCCGATGACAGGACCTCTGCCCGCTTCGTCGACACCGATGACTGGATGTCTCATATCTCTAGGTCGAAGTCTGTCGGGCTATCATCATCTCTACGTTTCTTGGGGACAACCCTTCGAGTCTCTGCCTCGGCTGGATCCAACATTACATTACTCGGGTGAGGCATTTCTCTCTCATTCATACGATCCGCCATTTCGATTGCAGAGTCCAGTGCCTCATCGGTCTGGAATTTATCGAGAACCTCACTGGCCTGCCCCACCACCTCTTCGCTAGGCCCTTGCATTGGCTTCTCAGCAAGCCCTCCTGACTTCTCGAGGAATTCTGCCGCGAACTCCCTTGAGGATACATGGGGACTTTCAACCAGATCGGGAACTTGACCTCCTCCCTCTTTGAATTTCGACATCCACTCTTCGACACTCTCTACAGGCTTCTCACCAACTGCTTTGTTTGCTTGAATCGCCTCCTTCCTCCTTCTAAGTGCTAGAACTACTCCAATGCTTCCAGCAATAAAGACCAGAACAATTAGTATTCCTTCATGCCACACTTCCAGCCAGTCGATAATGGATTGTAACAACGAGGGTTTACAGCAAGGAGGAGGCATTACATCAGCCCCTTCCAAGAGGACAGAGTCAGTGCCGGTGAATATTATTGAAGGATTCCTGATCGATCTGACTTCGACCGTCAGAACCAATTCGGAATTAACTGGAGATTCTGTGGGCACCATTATCCAAGCCACGAATTCGACATTCCCTTCTCGCGGCACATCCATCAATTCAAACGAGCGAACATTTCCTGTTCCTGAGTCTGCAGAAGCGCCTTCGGGAACAACCAATCCGAATTCGGTGACTAGATTTGAATCGATGCTAACAATTAACCCATCTGCATCATTGCCTAAGTTTGTCAATAGCCATGTAGATGTCAGATTATTTTCTTCGGAAAGAACAGATGAAGATCTCTCCACACTCCATTCGTAATATTCTCCTACACTCACACTGATTGTCAGATTGGCAGGCGACCAATCTCCCAACCACAGAGAGATCGAGACACTGGCCAGCATGTCCGCCTGAGTTCCGTTGAGAACTGTGCATGTTAACTCAATTCCATCCATTGACTGTCCCGCATCAAGACTCAATTGTTCCTTCTCTAACTCAATTTCGAGCCAATCTGGAATGCCTCCAATTCCGATACCAAAACTCGAAGCGACATCCCCAGTATTCTCCACCCTAAGAAATGCCGTGCAAGACTCTCCTGGAGAAGTATCACTTGCGCATGTATTTCCAGAAATTTCTATTAGTCCACCGGAACGAGGTACAATACTCACTCTCTGGGTAACCGATGATGCCTCATCAATAGCTGCTGCATCCCAGACAATAATTTCAATCTGAATACTCCCAGGATAACGCTCAGGAGCTTGGACTTGAATTTGGGCAGTAACCTCATCACCCGGGTCTACCGAGTCCAATTCCGACCTACTCAGAACTATAGCCGCCCATCCTGCATAGGAAATTGAGAGTCCGGAATCAGCTAAACTAGAACCGTTCTCATCGATTGGAGCAATCTCGATGATCAGATCTCTAACCGAGTTGCCTAGATTACCAACATCGACAGATAGACCAATCACTTCTCCCGGGGAAATCGATGCATTTCCCCCTCCAGAAATGATTGAGGCACCATAATGGAAGCCATATCGTAGTGAGAAATTATACCAGTCCTGAGATCCTTCTGGTGTAGTTAGTTGCATGCTGAACTGATGCAGAGAGTTTGCCAATGGAAGTCCACCGTTTACTTCTGGAGAAGTTACAGAGAATTGTACCCACTGAGGAGTGTCCGAGGGCGCAGCGAAAAGGTGCCCATCAGAAAGCGACTCTACATAATCCCAATCAATCACCCACCCAATGGGTCCACTGATGGAGACAAGTGCCGAATCGTCAATCTCTGCATGATTGGTGAAATTGAAGTTCAACCCAATCATTGAATTCGGATTGATATCAAAAATAGAACCGGAATCCGGACCAAACCTCACCTCTGACCTCTCAACCTGCCATGGATAGGTGTAGTTTGGAGTCTCATTGAACACGGTTGCAGCGGCTGCCTCCTGTAATTCTAACACTCGTTGAGGAGAAATCTGACTTGGAGCCTCCCTGCCAACAGGAGTCTCGCCTGTGATAGTCGAGTGCATGACACAAGCAGCCAAGTAGGTACCGTCTATTGAAGGATGATTACCATCGTTTGAGAACAGTGTGGAGAATGACGTCATGCCATCAGTAGCATTCTGCCCGGATTCTTCTACAGCCTCATGGATATGCATGAATGCTAATCCGACAGGAGCGATGTAGGTTGGACGATTCATCGTAGTGATATTCTCGTTATACATCTCGTAACCTCGCGCGACACCCCTCTGCATACTGATGTAATCGGGATACATCCAAGACCCATTCAACCAAGCCCAAGTCATGAAGAGGATCGTATCTCCTCCCTCTGAATCGATTCTCTGATTGAGATATATCAGTCCCTCAAGACTATCTTGCCAGTATTCAGTGTCTATAGGTAGTCCAGGGACCTGAGATTGGTCTTGCAGAATCACATAGTCGTACTGCTGCTGCAAAGTAGTATTCCATGAGTGGCCCGGAGAACCTGCCCTTTCCGCATGTTCACTGAGTTTCAATCCTCCACTAGTCAGTGTAGTGACTTGGGCATTCCCCCCAGAGTCTGTGAGGATTGCATCCAATCTCACTGCCAGTGAATTGCTAGCAGTGTAGGAGTTACCCACCATCAATATATCCAGAGAAATGTCCTTCGGACCTACGCCTGAGGTTTCTAGAGAAGTAATAGAAGAGGTTGGGGAATGGACTGGAAGCAGCATCATGACGATGATTATCGCAGTCGAGATTCTTCGACCCATGTTGCTATCGAAATCCGAGAAAGATATCATTTCTACCCCATTTCGTCTAGTTTCAACGAAGTATTGATGGCCGGAGGCATTGTTGGACATGCATGGCATCGAAGTGGCCCTTTGCCAAGAAATCGGCCGAGCCACCTCTAGCTGTCGAGACTGATAAGAGAAAAATCGTTGAATACGAACGTAAGCCGGATGGGGAATCTAAGGAGAAGTTGGCCGATCGTAGTCACCTAGAGAATAAATCATTCAAGGATGCGATGGATCTGCTCGGCGGAGAGAAAAAGAAATCATAGAATTGAATCAGGCGCAATCTGACTCAGCACATCGACATCGAATTCGCCCGCGTTAATTGGAGATTTCAACCCAAACTCATTGAGTACCTTTGGAGATACTTCTCCGAACGAACCGACTTCCCTTCCTTCGTACGCCACTCTAGCCCCCCTACCCGGTATCCATGGCCCCCCATCTGCCATCTCAAGTGTGACTTCATCTATCATAATTCCAAGGTCCCTCAGAAGCGCTTGGGCAATTCCCTTAGCGGCGGCGAATCCTCCTCCGACTTCTGCACAAGCCCAAGCAACTCTTGGCCTGTTGGACGAATCTCTGACTACATCGCTTAACTCGTAGACCTTCTGAGGCAACTCGTGATGTCTGTTGGAGGAAAGCAAAACCAGTAGTGAGGGGAGTATGTTCTGCCTGAGTATCGTATGCTCTACAGAAATTGGATTTGAAATCTTCGCTACTTCTCCTTTAGGTTCCCATCTGACCCTGTAGAACTGATCTCTTTCGTTGGACAGAGTAAGCCCCTGAGTCTCTTGGATCCCCAACGAGCGGAGACTTGAACGAATACGTCTATCTAGATGTGAGGAACTCAGTGGGACTGCATCTAGATGAACTTCGGACAATCTCTCGGGAAGATTATCATAACCGAATCCTATGGCTATGTCTTCAACGATGTCGATAGGATGCATAATGTCGCTCCTCCATCGAGGCATCATGACAATATGCTCTTTCTCACCAATCACACAGTCTGCCCATTTCTCAGGATTGTTAGAGCCATCAGTTACCGTTCTCGATTCAACCAATGAGCCCCCCATTCGATGAAGGGCAGCCCGTATCTCTTCTTGACTCAACTCCAATCCTAGAATCTTGGAGATTAATCTCTCCGGCACTCGGTGCATAATCGGTTCTCCGCGCGGAGTATGCATCTCCTCTCCCGAGTGACTTGTAACCTTGACACTCTCCACACTGCCCCCTCTTTCATGCAGAGATAGACAAATTAGCATCAAACAAGCTTCACAAGATCTCATGTCCCATCCAGTGACATCGATTAGGAAGTCTCTAGTCGAGTGCGAGACTGTAGTATGATTCCCGTTGATGATAGGAGGGAAGGATAGAATGTCATCATTCCCATCCAAAATTACCGGATAAGCATCAAGATGTTCCATCAGATGAGCGTACTCAATACCCTTGGGATGCTCATGCAATATCTGCTTGATACTCATATTTTCTTCCATCATTAGAGGGACGAATGAGTAAGTCTCGGGCACAGTGATGACTCTGAATGGTCCTTTCACGGTTTTTAAGTCATGAACTCCGATAGAGGCCAATCCACGCTTCCTACCTAGTGTCAGGTGAAGCTTCTCTTGATGGTCCATTAATGATTGAATGAATGATTCAATATCTTCTTCGTCGTCACCCGGATCCACCCCTCTGACAACAGCTGCCAATATTACGGGCCTCACATCTTGCAGAGAGGAGTCGACTTTCATCTCGAGCCCACTGGACTCTATCTCCATCGAGGGATCAATAATCTGGCCATATGCGAAACTTCTAGCCGCCCTCGCCAAAGACTCATGACTGAGCAAGTCAGGACGATCCGGAAAGACCTCAATCTCAACCATCCCCTTGTCATTACCCTCTACGGGACATCCCATCGCGGGCAGCCAGTCTGACCAAGATTCGGGAGTGTGTCCGGAGCCATTTAGATTCTGGATGTATTCTAGCAGGCTATGCTGGAGACTCAGAGTCGGCATGATTACATCAGTTTCCTAGCCACATAGGCAATGGGCGGTCGTAGCCAATTAACCTCAATCCACTAATAGATGCAGTATCGTAATCTAGAGCTCTGAGATTCCTCCTGCTCAATTTCTCTAAACCATCAATTCCAAGCTCAATCATCCATCCCCGGGTAGTTGATCTCAACCATTGCAAAGCCTCCTCAAGTCCATCTTTGGGAGGGGGTGCGACTAGCACTGAGCATCCAGCTGCAACGCAGATGAGGAGGTCCTCAGCCGCGGGAGGCTCATCTATCTCAATCATGAGTTGACGACCTTGACCTGTCAGATTCATCGCTCTAGCGGCGAGGCCAATACGTGGTAGTGCGGAGGCCGCCCTGCTACCACCTGGCGATGCGGCATCGATTACCGCTCCATCAAGATCTAGATCAACAACCAATCTGAATAGGTGGTCAACCCTATCTGAAACGTCCCTTAGAAGTACTAGCGAGTCCGCACTCATCTTGCTGGTCAGGGACACTAGAATCGCCTCAATCTCAGCATCATCCATAGGAGGGATGCCATCAAGATCTAGGACGATACCTGCGCAATTACTCAAATCTCGAGAGCATTGAACTAACTGATTTTCTCCAATCATAAGCAAGTCACAACTCCTAGGTGAGTGTCTTACTAGAGCGGGCTGTTCTGACTCCGCCTCGCCCTTCCACGACTCTGCTGTATCGGTCTCAATCAACCAAGGAATTGGGAATAGAAGCCCGCCCTCGTCTGAGCCCAATGGCATCAGCAGAGTGAGTGGATCAAGGGAGGAATGCAATGGTAACCTATCTGAGGTTGAGGGTATTAGCGCAATGCTTTCGAATCCCTCGGCCACTGATGATTCAGGAAATTCGATTACTGAGTTTACCGAATCCTCCGTAGGTGCTAGCACTAGAGCATCTTCCTCCATGGAGAGCCCCATTGGTTCCAAGTGATCCACAATCTCCAACAGTTCCTCATCTCCGATGCCGCGCATTGCAGCCCCATCTCCTGGAGGGGGGCAACTGCCGGCGATGACTATTCGTCCACCAGTCATTCCTCGGCCAGGCTCAGTTCCGACAGAGCCAAGCACGACTATTGTACCCCCTGACATGCCAGAACCAACTCCCTTTCCGGCGTGTCCTCGAATAATCAGAATACCTCCCGTCATCCCGGCTCCGGCACTATCCCCAGCTGAGCCTTGAACGATGATTACTCCACCAGACATTCGGTGAGCAGCACGTTCTGCAACATCCTTTTCGACCACTATTCTTCCATCGCGCTGAAATGCCCCGAGCATTGAGCCAGCAGATCCTTGAAGAGTAAAAGTCCCTCCATTGTTCATTGCCCCAGCACACTGACCCAAATCACCAAGCAGAAGCACTCTAGAGTCCTTTGGAAGATGACTGGCTGCCCCTATTTCTCCACTCTTGGGCTTCTCGTCTCCTCCCCTTCCCCAACCTATCTTGATTAGCAAGTCTCTCTCAAGTGCCTCATCTAGCATACCGGCCAAATCACGGGCGAGCTTCATACTCTTCGCGGTAACCTCGCGCATACTCTTCCTTGGGGGACACCATACTACCCGTCTTGACTCTGACGGGCAAGACACCCCGGTACATTGACTTAGATGCCTTATTCGGATTCTCGGAGTGAAGGGTATGTTGATAGAGGTCATTCATTGAAGTCCGAGCGCCCGGGAGGGCTATTGGGGGGTACTGTTCGTGATTCGAGTCGCGATAAATGGATTCGGAACTATCGGTAAGAGAGTTGCCGATGCGGTGGATGCACAAGATGACATGGTTGTGGCCGGAGTCACCAAGACTGGGCCCAGTTTTGGATGTGAATTGGCTGTCCGAAAGGGATTCCCGCTTTACTCCACACACGATGATCTAGAGCGCGTCGAATCCTTCGCAGAAGGTGGTTACGAGTGTCACGGCGGATTGTCTGACCTTCTGGCCTCAGCCGATGTCGTGGTGGATTGTGCACCTGGGAAGAAAGGCGCTGAAAACATCTCAAAGTACAAGGCGGCTGGAATCAAGCACATATTCCAAGGAGGCGAGAAGCATGACCTGACCGGACTTTCTTATACTTCATGTGCCAATCACGACGCCAATATGGATGCAGACGGAACTAGAGTTGTCTCTTGCAACACAACTGGACTTTCTCGTACCCTAGTGCCCCTATTCGAGCAATGTGGTTCTCTTAAGGTAGAATGCACGATGATTAGACGTGCAGCCGACCCCGGTGACTCGAGTAAAGGACCAATTAATGCAATCAAGCCTGTGCTGAAGGTCCCTAGTCACCATGGACCAGACTTGATGACTGTCAAGCCAGAAATAGAGATTAATTCTCTCGCAGTTGCAGTTCCTACCACAATCATGCATGTTCATGCCATAATCGCGGATTTACCCAGCGGACACGGTATGAATACGGAATCAATACTCGAACTTTGGAGAAGCTCCCCCCGAGTTCTACTGATGAGCGGCTCTGGAGACAAATTGACTACCACAGCAGAGGTCATGGAGATGGCAAGAGACATTGGCAGGAAGTGGGGAGATCTGCACGAGGTCTTCGTTTGGGAGGACGGAGTCAGCCTGATTGGCGACAGGCTGTATTATTTCCAAGCAATCCACCAGGAGAGTGACGTTATTCCTGAAAACATCGACTGCATTCGCGCTCTAATGGGTTCTGAATCAGATTGGAAAACATCAGTCTCGAAGACCGACAAGGCCATTTCTAGCTACTATGGGATGTAATCCCATAGTGATGCAATGACCATACATTCAGCATCAATGGTCAAAAAGCCCCTAAGACTCGCCGTGACATGACTGGGTCTCGCCTGTCTGTGATGGTTTTGTCGACCCTAATGCTTTCAGTTTGGTCGGGTGCTGTTTCGGCGGCCTCGGATTTTTCTTACCAAAGTCAAAACGAATCAAACCCAAAGCAACACTATGGGACGCCATCTTGGCAAGTCGCTGAACCAACCCAATCTTACTACGAATTGACTCAGTCTACAGGTATTATTCACTCTCCGTACGGCCCCTTCGACCCCCTGATAGACCCGATTCCCCTAGGCCCCGAGAACTTGTACGACTCCATGGCGTTAGAACGAACTGGAATGGCGATTGTCCAGTCTTCATCTGCTGACCTGACTGATATGCTTGCAGTTCTTCACGATCTCGACCTTCCAGTCATTGATATGCTCCCTGACGATTCGACAATAGTAAGAGTAGATGCCATTGCCAATCCGTCGATAATACCGACATTGATTGATCAGAAGAGCATCAGATGGGCAGGCACCCTACCAATTGCTTGGAGGGTATCTCCTGATCTCTCACTCCTCGCTGGCAGAGGAGGTATCCAAGTCGATATCGACATCACTCCCTCGCCGGATTTGGCGCCGAAGGATCTAACTGCGCTTTCCGCAGATTTGAGCTCCATTTCAGGAGATTTCTCTGACCTTCCTATTTGCGATCAGTATCTTTGCCAGTCTAAATCAGTTGACTCCTATTGGATACCAATTATTGCAATGGACGGCCGGATTCTCAGAGCTGACATGGCCTCCATTTACACAGTTCAGAATACCAATGCTAGTCTAATCGGGGGTATACAAGACGCACGACTAACATCAGAACTCTCGCTAAATGGCTCTGGAGAGGTACTAGCCGTCTCTGACACCGGATTGGATGATGACCATGGCGACTTTGATAATCGCATACGAGCAATATACGACCAATTTGGACCTGACAATTCCCATGCTGACTCTAACAGCGGACACGGAACACACGTGACCGCAACTCTTCTGGGGGACGGCTCGGGTTACTCAGATTCAGAGGGAATGGTCCCTGCAGCGACATTCCATTTCTACCAACTTGAGGCAGACGCGAATGGGTTACTGGCTCGTTGGGGATCATTGTATGAGATGTTCAGCCATTCGTGGCAGAACAACGCAAGGATACAGACCAATAGTTGGGGCAACCAGAACCTCGCCGGAGAGTACAGTTCAGACTCGCGGTCTGCCGACTCATTCCTTGTAGACTATCCACGTTTTCTCGTACTGTTCTCTGCCGGAGACTTAGCTGGCGGCGGAATCACACCTCCTGGAACCGCAAAGAATGTGTTAACGGTCGGAGCATCCACAACCGGTTCTTACGGAACCAACGCTGAAGGGTCTGTTGCTTCCTTCTCTTCAAGGGGAACTACAGCCGACGGACGAATTAAGCCGGACATTGTCGCACCAGGTGTAGCAATCTGTTCCGCTAGAGCACAAGAGGCCCAACTTGCTTCTGGAGAATCTTGTTCAAGCGCCACTCACGACGGTGGACAGACCCCTCTTTACATGACTCTCTCCGGATCGTCTATGGCCACTCCAGTCGCTGCAGGAGCGGCCACAATGGTGAGGCAGTATCTACGCGAATCTCTCTCTATTACAGAGCCTAGATCAGATTTAATCAAAGCTATTCTAATCAATGGAGCTGAGGACATTGGTGAGCCGAATATACCCAATTCTGCCGAGGGTTGGGGGCAGTTGGATTTGGAAAATAGCCTGTTTCCATACTCTTCTGATCAAAGTTTGGACTTGTTCTACGACTACTCAAGAGAGTTACTCCCCGGGCACTCATTCGTCTATACCTTCGATGTCGATGGCAACTATGGTCTGGATGTTACTCTTGTATGGAATGACGAGGAAGGCTCAGCTGTAGCAGACCAATCTGCCTCCAGATTGGTAAACAATCTAGACTTACGTGTAGTCTCTCCAGAAGGCACAGAATACTTGGGTAACAATTTCGCCTCGGGCTTCAGCTCAACAGGGGGCTCTGAAGACACGCTAAACAACGTCGAGCGAATCCGCATCCCTACTGGATCTTCATCAGGTATGTGGTCGATTATCGTAGGTCATGCTGGAGGGGCAGCCCAAAACTACGCGATAGTTCTCACCGGTCTGGCCAGCGAGACCCAGAGTCCAGATCTTACAGTGTTCCCCGGTTCTCTGTCCACATCTGTTGCAAGCCCTCTGCAAGGAGATACTCTCCTTATCGAAGCGGCTTGGAAAAATCAAGCAGCAGCCCCAACTGGGACTTATTCAATCGAGGTCAAGGATTTGACTTCCGGTAATACCATACACAGCTCTGTCAGAGCTTCTTTGGCAGGAGGCTTGCTCGATTCAGTCTCATTCCCACACTCATTCTCGACCACGGGTATGCATGAGTTGGAACTCAGGCTGGACTCGAACTCGGAGGTCTCCGAGTTGAATGACGAAACTTCAGGAATCGATAACAACTGGATCAGGATATTCGTCAATGTCTCTCAAATAGGCGTTAGACTCACTCCTCTGATGGAGGACGGTACAGTCCCTTCCAATCCTGCTGAATTGAGCCAAGCAATGATTAGGACACTTGACCCTAGGGATGCGAGCTGGGTCTTGTTTGAACTGGAGATGAGGAACGAGGGAACTTCTGAGATTTCAGTCGGACTGAGTATCTCTCCAATACAACTCCTTGGAGATGATGGAGTACTCTATCAGCCCCAAGACGAATGGTGGAAACTCATCAACGAATCTGGCCCGTGGACTCTAGCCCCATTCGGCGAGGAAGGAGACAGGACAGTAGTCACACTAAATATGTCTGACATGGATACTGATTTGTCCAGCGAGTCTGATGTGATATATGCACTTCCGGGGACCTTTGTATCCGATCTAACACTATTCGACTCCAACTCGCCTACAATCTCACACAGTATCAGATTGAGTGCTGTGGTCGAGCGCGTAGAGGGTCTTTTCACCGTTGTCGCTGGAACTGAAGGCTTAGGGGCGGAGCCCGGAGAACTAGCCGTATTCTCACTCTCCATCAAGAACACCGGAAACGGACCTACTCAATACACAGTATCTTGCGAGTCTACTGACCGTTGGACGATAAACATCGGCAATAGCCAGTCGTCCGAGATTACGCTGGAACCTCTGAACAGATTACAATTCCTGCCTTTACCGATTAGAGTTAGAGTTCCCAATGCCGTGGACGGGAATCCCCCCGCAGGCTTTACTCAGAGAGTAGAATGCACCACGACATCAGTTATGGATCAGACTTTACAGACAACTGAGTCTGCCACGGTGACAGTTCTGGAGAGCTTGGACTTCTCGCCCGAGTTGTTTGATTATGATGGCAATGCACTTGGTCCTATCGCTGTCGCTGACTCAAGGCCCGTTTTGAATGGGGACACAATTGTGACACAATTGCTCATTTCAAATGAAGGGAACGTACCTATGGATTTCACAGTGAATGTATTCTCCTCTCTCAATACGTGGCCAATTCAGATGACAGAAGGCTCCAATATACAGTCTGAGGAGATGTCATTATCAATCCCGGCCGGAGGATCCAAGACCGTCTCGATTGCAACGATTGTACCACTGACTGCGGAGATGGGAGATTCCAATCTGATTACAGTCAGAACGACATTAGAAGACGGCCCGACCGTCACAAACTCCACACGTCTTCTTGTTCAGGAGATTGCAACTCTAGATTTATCTTGGAACCCTGTCATGAGTGTTGCTCTTGGCACTCCTGGTACCGCTGATATCTATGCTCATAATGTGGGTAACATTGAGTTAGAAATCAGTCTAACAATGGGGACACTACCTGAAGGATGGTCCGGAGGTTTCCTATCCGGAAGAGAATTCCCTATGGATATGAATCAGCAGGCTACAATTGAGGTCGGAATAGACCTCCCTGGTATCCTATCAGTTGGGCTTCTAGATACGCAAGTCTCAGTCATTATCGAAGCTAGAACTCCTAGCGGGGAGACAGCAGTCTATACAACAGAGATGACTATCGAAGTCATCCCTTCGATTTGGCTAACAGTCTCATGTGAGCAAGGTTCGCTAGAAAGCATTAGTACTGGCGGAGATACATTAGAGATTATAGTTTCAAACATCGGAAATACTCCTAGCGATGCTGAACTCCAAATAATCCCTCCCGATAACTGGGACATCGTCGTAGATCAGAATACGTTCTCCCTCGCAGCAGGCGAATCCGCAGCAGTTTCAGTTTCCATTACTCCTGGTTCTGACGCTTCAAATGGCCTTACATCCATCTTATTCTATGTGAACTCCACAGCCAACGGCGAGCTCATAGCCATTACCGACGGCTCCTTTGAAATTGGAATTAGCAAAGCTAGAGACACTTCGCGAGGAGGATTGGGAGGACTACTTGATGCAATCGGCCTTCCCGACTGGACCTTGGCCTTGGTTTTCATTGCTCTCCTATCATCAGCAGTCGTCTATGGGGTGAGGATGAGGAGGTCCTCATCCGCCCTTTTGAATCCTGATGAAGAACTGATACCAGAGGGCTCCACCTTGCTTTCAGGCTCTCTATCCGAGCGCAGAGCAGCCGCGTTGGAGACTTCATCATCAGGAGAGGTTCTCACTGGTGGAGTCTCTGATGAAGAGATTCAAGCCGCTCTGGCTCAATCTTCTGCTTCTGCACCTCCACCGTCTCCCGACGGCGCACCACCACTACCTCTCTCGGGACTGCCCGATGGATGGACGATTGAGCAGTGGGCCGCATACGGGCATCTCTGGTGGGAGCAGAATAAACCCTGATGCGCTTTCCTTATGTTCCCGACCTCCTCGCCTAGGTGTGAATGGCTCGATAGTCCTCTTTGGCCCTCCCGGTGCAGGCAAGGGAACTCAGGCAACTAGAATCTCAGAACTTACTGGAAAGCCCCAGGTCTCAACCGGCGACATGCTCAGAGATGCAGTGGCTTCAGGCACTGAGTTAGGCAGAGAAGCCAAGGACTACATGGAATCCGGCCTTTTGGTTCCAGATGAGGTCATTATCGGACTAATTGCGGAGAGGCTTCAGCAGCCCGATGCAGAATCCGGTCTACTCCTAGATGGGTATCCTAGAACAATAGTTCAAGCCGAGTCTTTAGACAAGATCGAGTCCGTTGCAGCAGTTGTTTCAATCGAAGTGCCTGACGAAGCTATAGTGCGACGCATTGTGGGGCGGAGAATTGACCCCCAGACCGGACAAATATACCATTTGGACTTCAACCCACCTCCTATGGAAATCGCAAATCGGGTAGTACAGCGTAAGGATGACAACGAGGAGACTGTGAGAAGTAGGTTGTCGGCATATCATGAGCAGACAGCACCCCTGGCCAACTGGTATGGAGAGAGAGGACTTCTGCTGAGAATTGATGGTGGCAGAGGTATTGATGAGGTGGGTGATTCAATTGAATCGGCACTCTTGGAAATGAGTGGTTCGCATGCCTAGAGGATCGAGAAAGAACCACTCAAAGAGGAAGGCCAGGGCCTCTGAGGCGATTGACCACCTATCTTCGATTCTCCAAGCTCCTTGGGACAATGATGAGGAGTTGTTGAATTCCGCGGCAAGAGATATTCTGAAGATTGGTAAGAGACACGGAATTAGGCCAAACTCAACTACCTCTAGACTAATCTGCAGAGGTTGCAACTCGGCATTAATCCCAGGCAGAACAGCTAGAACCAGAATACGCTCAGGTAATATCGCTGTAACCTGTAGTAATTGCAGCAGAATCACTCGCAGAATCACAGAAAAACAGGGAGGCGATTCGGATTAACTCGGAGGTACCAAGAGGAGTCATTAAGCAGGCCAAGGACCCCTCATTGCCCGTTACAGTCAGGATTGGTAAGGGAGGACTTACTGAGAAAGTCATCGTCGAATTAAGAGAACAATTGGACAAAAGAGATTTGGTCAAACTGAAGGCGAACCGCGGCCTATTGTCCAACTCTCAAGAGAGAATCTCTTGCTTCGAAGAATTGGCTCAGGATTCTGACTCCGTACTTGTCCATAGCATAGGAAATGTTGCGGTGTTCTGGTATTCTAGAAAGTAATCCGAATGTCTACCAAAGACATCCCCCAATGCTCACTTATTTAGAGGGGTTAATGTTCGCAAAAAACCATGGTGACTGAGAGTCAAGTTGTATTAGCGATTTTTATAATGTCCTTCGCACTAATTTTGTCCGAAGTTGTACACCGAACAATTGCAGCTTGGTTTGGCTCCGTTCTGATGCTTTTGTACGGCCATTACACCGGAGTCTTCCACCTCCATGAGCAGTACAGCGCTACTGGGGAACTCCTCAAGACTTACACACTCGAACACACCATGATTGGGTGGATTGAGTGGGAAGTTATCGGCTTGCTACTAGGGATGATGATCTTCGCATCTATCCTTGAAATCTGCGGCTTCTTCGAATTCGTCGCCATTAAGGCAGCGAAAATGAGCAAGGGCGATCCATGGAGACTAATCGTTCTGCTGGGAACCTTCACCACCCTACTCTCCTTAGTCATTGATAATGTCACTGCGATAATAATAATCGCTCCTGTGACTTTGAGAATCTGCAACAAGTTGGAAATCAACCCCGTCCCTCCATTGCTTGCAGAGGCAATCTTGTCAGATACCGGTGGAGTCGCATCGATGGTAGGAGATCCTCCCAATGTCATGATTGCTGCTGCGGCCGCCGACGCAAGCCCAGTACTTGATGCATTCTCATTCAATGGATTCCTGTTCAGACTTGGAATTCTCACCTTCTTCGCTTGGATAGCTACTCTTGGTTACTTCAGGTGGTATTACAGAGAGTGGTCGGAGCAGAAGCCACCACATGTTGACCTGCTAATGGAAGAGGATGAGTGGGATGCGATCAACGACAAGCAACTGATGTACACTACCCTGATTATCCTAGGACTTACTGTGGTTGCATTCTCTGCCAAGTCTCTCCTCGATCTAGAAATTGAAATTGATGGGATCGCTCTTGCTGGTGCTGGCTTCGCATTGATTGCATCTAGGCCAAAGGAAGAGGAACTCAGAGAGGGATTCATCAATGATGTGGTAGACAAGGTCGAATGGCAAGCATTGCTGTTCTTCGCAGGGCTATTCTTGCTGGTCGGAGGAATTGGTGACGTAGGATATCTTGATCAAGTTGCCAACTGGATTTTTGACAACTTTGGTGATGATGAGGTTAAATTGGCAATCGCAATCATCTGGGTTTCTGCAATAGCCAGTGCTTTGATTGACAACATACCATTCACCGCAGCTATGATACCAGTCATCTTTAGCATCACTGAGGCTAGCGGCGGAACGCTCAGCCCAGAGCCCCTTCTGTGGGCTCTAGCCATGGGTGCTGGTTTCGGCGGTAATGCAACTCCAATTGGTTCTAGCGCCAATGTGATGACTGTGGCAATCAGTGAGAGGGGCCCCTATCCAATCACGACCAAGGAATGGGTCAGAGCAGGGCTGCCAGTGATGTTCATCACCTGTGTGGTCGCAACTGTGTTTATGTTCTTCTTCCACGGTGCACTCTACTCTTGAATCAACTAAGCGACATTGTGAAGCCGAGTATGTTGTACCAAGGACCATGCATGAGTGCGCCATCTGCGGCTTGGTCTCTACTGAGGCACCCTGTCCTGCATGCGGTGATGATGAGTCGGTGCCAATAGTTGAGGCAACACAATCAGACCCGCCAACACCAAGGGATTCACAACTCCCCTTCGGCTTAGATTCTGAGCCGCAGCCCGAATCAACAAATCTCCCATTTGGCTTGGAAGAAAATCCCGAAACAGAAGAGTCCAACATTCTAGTTTTCGGCATCGAATCATCCCCCAATCAAAAGAATCCCCATCATGTACCATTCGGGCTTGATGAATCTCCCTCATCAGAGGACTAGAGTATCGATACCCACCGCCCCCGTAGGGGGCGTGTGAACCCCGCTTACTTCAAATACCAAAGGTAGGTCGGCCACCTGCATTTAGTGCGCCTTGGTACTATCAGGTATCAGGGTAAGTGGTTGAGGCCGCCTCGCC
>MDTE01074842.1_pt1 | contig 24744 bp, 20 predicted proteins | sample 811231 | NCBI WGS metagenome assembly MDTE01 (sample SAMN05326651, study PRJNA326480) | marine metagenome | isolation source: seawater | place: Indian Ocean: Red Sea | collected 2010 | reverse complement strand
ACCTCTTCCAGACTGGGCCCTTGGGTTTCCACCATATCCCTGGATGAGGGGTGGGCAAGAAAATTATTGGCAGCATCTACAAAATTCGGCAAGCCCTCCCTGTTAGACGTTACGCCCAGTGTTCTTGGGACCCCCATCGTGTTCGAATGCATTGCGCTTAAAGCAGCATTGGAAATTTCTGATGAAGATCGGATGCCCTCCGAATCAAGAGCGTGCCCCAAGGCACCAATAATCAATCCTCTTACTTCTCTGGGATCACGAAACCGCACTTCGGCCTTACTTGGGTGAACATTGACGTCTACATCTGAGGTATTCACCTCAAGAAATAGGACGACAGCGGGATAACGGCCCCGAGCTAGGAAATCTTGATATACCGCTCTAACAGCTCCATAAATTAATTTATCTCGAACAGGCCTCCCATTTACGAAGAAGAATTGAGATCTTGTATTTCCCTTGTTGAGGGTTGGCAAACCCGCATAACCGACAATGCGCAGATCACTTCGATTAGCCTTAATTTTAACAGAATTCTCACTAAACTCGTTCCCCATAACCTGTCTTAGCCTATTCGATCTCAACCCTTCATCTGAACTCCCCTGAGCTTGGTACGATAACCGTTGTCGGCCATCGACTTGCAGCTCAAAAGAAATGGTAGGCCGCGCCATAGAGAGCTGATTTACAATATCAACAATCGCCATTACCTCAGCGCGGGCACTCTTTAAAAATTTCAGCCGCGCAGGTGTCGCGTAAAAAATATCGCGCACCTCTACTTTAGTGCCAGTATCCAAGGCGGCAGGTCCGGAATTCCCCAATATCCCACCATCTACCCTTAGGAAATTTGCTGATCCACTACCTTCAGTTCTACTAGTCAGGCTAAGATGACTAATCGCACCGATAGCCGGCAGGGCCTCTCCTCTAAACCCTAACCAACGAATCTCTGATAAATCGTCGCCGGGAAGTTTTGATGTTGCATGGCGGGTCACGGACACGGGCAATTCCTCTGCGCTTATCCCCTGACCATCGTCCACAACTGCAATCAATGTTTGACCGCCATCCTCGACAGAAATTGAAATATTGGAAGCTTTGGCATCGATAGAATTTTCGACTAGCTCTTTTATTGCCGCAGCCGGCCTCTCAACCACTTCGCCCGCTGCAATCTGATTAATTAGATGTTCTGGCAAATAACGTAACACGACGTGTCCACTTTCAATGGGAATCTAACAATAATTCTCGTGCCATTTTCTTCCCAGCTTCGACAGCGGGTTGATCAAATGGATTTACTCCGAACCGGCCACCAAGCAATATTACTTCTACCATAAAGTGGGTGAGCAAGCCGCCCAGGTCTTCGGCCCCCAGACTGCCGAGCGAAAATTTGCGAGTGGGCCGACCCGCGCTAGTCAAGCTTTTAATAGTAGCCATATACTCGGCTTCAAACAGATGGCCAATAGAAGTCCGAACAAAGAGTAACCTCTCCACACCCTCAAGGAGGTGAGAGGGGATAGGCCTGCTCCGCTCTGAACTAGAAATTCCTATAAACGTAACCATCTTATCTGGGGGGCCGTCGAGAAACAGTTGCAACTGACTATGTTGATCAACCGTGCCCATTGCATTCACCGGCAGGATGCCTTCTCCGCCCTTACCTAAAGATTCTGCTACAAGTTGTCGATACCAAAAACCAAAACTTCGCAAACGATCTGAGTAGGGCATCAAAACATTAGTGATAATTTTTCGCCTTTTTGCCAATCCAGCTATCACTGCAGCCCCGCGAGCCGCCTCAATAGTATCAACCGGCGCCTCACTCAATATGGTATTAAGAGCAAAGGCCACCCCATCCAGTAATCCTCGACAGTCAACCCCTGCTATCAAAGCTGGTACCAAACCAGCAACAGAAAAAATAGAAAAGCGACCGCCAATATCAGGATCATGATCCAATACCCTTATGCCCATGCGCCCAGCGGACCGCCTAAGAGGATTTTCACTTGCCTCTGTCACCGCAATAAAATGGTCGGAGACTGCCTCCCGTCCCAGGGAGCCAGCAACCAAGTCGCAAAAAATTAAAAATTGAGCAAGAGTTGATAATGTTTTTCCCGATTTAGAAATAACCAAGAAGAAAGTGGTGTCCAGACTTATGGATGTTAAAAGTTTTTCAACGCTTTCAGGATCGATACTGTCCACGAAATGCAACTCCGGGCCAGTGTTATTGTTAGCACGTTTCCCCAAACTATCCACTAGTGCGCTACCACCAAGGCTCGCGCCGCCCACACCTAGAACTAACACCGTCCTGAATTGTTCACTAATCTTTTCCGCAATAGGAGCCAAATCTTCCAACAACCGCATGCTTTGTTCTGTATCCAGAGCTGGAATTTTCCTATGTTTGCAAGCAAGACGGAAATTCGTAAGAGCTTGGCCACAACAGCTTAATTCTTCCTGAAACTCCTGACCAGATATACCATTGCTTCCAATAGTGCGGGCCATACAACCTTCAATGTCTTGCACAAACACCGAGTTTACCAAGGCATGATCCACACTGTGCAACCACAACGAAGTCTATGAGAAAAGGTTTGGATTAGTTTTTCCTCTCAATAGTTGGGGACGCTCCATAAGTAACAGGCATTCCCGACAGAGCGTTCCGCCGAAGGCGTTCCGCTTCGGCAACCGGGTCGACTATAAAATCTTTCCCCTCTTCATCACTCCAAAACATCAACTCATCCACAAACCGATCGTCTTCGACAAAACGGACACCATTTTCAGTGTCAATAATATGGCGGATTTCAGAGTCTGAGTTTAAGGCCCCCGCATCCGAGAGAAAAGCTAGCTCCGACTCAGACATTGGTTTCTCATTCCCACTAGCTGATCCTATAAGAATATCTTCCGCTCTCTTGCGAAGACTAGCATACTGGATCTCCAAATCACTTGCCGAAGGGGGCCTCAGTTCGTAGTTAGGGGGCATAGATAGCGGCGCACGCTCCACTATGAGGTACTCGTCGGGCGATCGCTTCCCCATACCCATCGTTTCCCGGACCGATTCCGCACTACACCCGACTATAAGTGCGCACACAGGCAGAGAGCCCAAAATTTTTCCCCAACAGCCAAATACGTTTTCCATGATCATTTCTGTCTCAATTTACTTCTTCTGCGTTGATCCCGCAACGATGTATACAAATACAACATAACACCAACTGTGATCGCAGAGTCAGCCAAATTAAATGCCGGCCAATGCCACCCGCCTATGTGCAAATCGACGAAATCCACAACCGCATGCCGAGAAACTCTATCAACCACATTCCCAAGAGCTCCGCCCAGTATTAAACCAAGGGAACTAACGACCGGCGGTCTAGTTTCCTTATATAACCAACTCATAAGCCAGACCGAAACAGCCACGGCCAACCCGATCAAAATCCACCTCAATAATGCCGTTTCTCCAGCGAATAAGCCAAAACTAACTCCAGTATTGAACACCAACACACAGCTGAGGAAAGAAGTCCACTCAACGGCTTGATACGGCTCCAAGAAAGCAAGCACTAAGGCCTTAGTAAATTGATCCAGAACTACTATTATTGCTGCCAACGATAAACCAAGGGGCATTCATTGATTCCTAATAATTTAGCTAATCAATCAGATTGCAGAGCACCGCTTTCAATTACTGAATAACATCGTTTGCATAAATCAGGATGTCCTGGAAATGTGCCGACGTCGCCAGAGAATTGCCAACAACGAGCACATTTTCCACCCCGTGCCTTAGCAACTTCTACGGAAACCCCTTTCACTCCGTCGAGTGAGTAGGCTCCCTCTGGACCTGATCCGGTTATAACCACAACTTCCGAGGAGATGGTTAGCTCGGCCAAATCTACTGAACCCACAACTTCGACATCTGTAATTTCCGACAAGTGAAGCCGGACGCTAGCTTCAAGACTGGAACCAATATGCTTTTCAGCCCGCTCGACTTCCAATGCTCCATTTATGACCCGCCTAATCTCACGAATTCTTCGCCACCTATCGGCCAACTCTTTATCGAAATATTCCTCTGGGATCTCTGGGAAGCTTTGAAGATGAACACTGCCCTCTGACGAAGGAAATCTAGATAACCATGCCTCTTCTGAGGTAAACACAAGGGCTGGCGCTAACCATGTGGTGAGGCAATAAAAAAGCCTATCCAAAACCGTCCGCACCGCCCGCCGCCGTATACTGGTCGGCGAATCGCAATACAAAACATCCTTCCGAATATCGAAATAAAATGCGGATAAATCACTAGCACAAAAATTATGAGCTGCACTAAAAAAGGAATGAAATGAATAGTCAGCGATAGATGCTCTCAAAATCACGTCAAGCTCGCTAACTCTATGCAATACCCAGCGCTCTAACTCGGGCATTTGCTCAATCGGAAGACGCTCACTTTCCTCAAAAGAAGACAGGTTTCCCAGAAGATAACGAAAAGTATTCCGGAGGCGCCTATACATATCAACCATGCCTTTTACTATTTCCGGCCCAATCCGCATATCCTCCGTATAGTCAGTATTTGCTACCCATAAGCGGAGTATATCCGCTCCATTTTGCTCAATAATTCTCTGGGGAGCTATCACATTACCCGTGGACTTAGACATTTTCTTTCCTGCCCCATCCATCACAAAGCCGTGCGTCAACACCTCATTGTAAGGTGCCCGCCCGCGAGTCCCGCAAGCCTCAAGCAAAGAGGAATGAAACCACCCTCTATGCTGATCTGTTCCCTCTAAATACAGGTCAGCTGGCCACCGTTGCGATTCCTCATTTTCCAAAACAAAACTATGAGTAGAGCCTGAGTCAAACCATACATCCAAGATGTCTTTAACTTGTGTATAGTCATCTGGATCACGTGTTGGCCCCAAGAATGAAGCCCAATCCTCAGTGAACCAAACATCCGCTCCATCCTGTTCAACTAGAGATGCTGTGCGCTCCACAACCTCTGGGTCACGCAGAGGCTCACCGCTGCGTTTATGAATAAAGACAGGAATAGGAACACCCCAAGCCCTCTGTCGTGAGACGCACCAATCTGGCCTACTCTCCACCATTGAACGAATTCGATTTCGGCCAGTTTCTGGAACCCATCTAGTAGCATCAATCGCCTCCAGAGCAGTTGCCCTTAGTCCTGTAGATTCCATGCTTATAAACCATTGGGGCGTATTCCTAAAAATTACAGGCTTTTTAGAACGCCAGCTGTGGGGATAAGAATGATAATATGCCTCGCTTGCTACAAGACGCCCAGCACTCTGCAAAGCCTCTAAAACTTTTGGGTTCACCTTGTAAACATGCTCACCCGCAAATAGAGGAATATTTGGCAAAAAACATCCATCATCATCTACTGTATCCAAAACCTCCAGTTGATGTTTTTGTCCCAAATCAAAGTCGTCAGCTCCATGCCCAGGAGCCACGTGAACAAAGCCTGTCCCCTGATCAACTGAGACGAAGTCCGCATGAAACAGAGGGGCAAACCTTGGATACCCATGTTCATACAGCGGATGCTGTGTAATCACGCCTTCGAAGGAGATGCCCTTATGAGAGGAAATCTTAGACCAGGATTCCACCTGGACTACGTCAAAAAACTGGTCGGCCAAAGGCTCGGCTATAATTATACGTTCTCCTTCTTTCAGAAGAGAGTCTTCAGCTACTTTCCCAAGGGCATAGTGGCCATAATCCATATCTTTGCCGAAAGCTACGGCCTGGTTACCCGGCATAGTCCATGGAGTTGTAGTCCAAATAACCACAGAAGAGCCAACCAAGTTATTGTCGAAGGCCTGAGTTATAGGAAATCGTACATAAATTGCGGTAGATGAAATATCTTTATATTCAACCTCTGCTTCTGCCAACGCCGTCTTCTCAACCGGCGACCACATTACGGGCTTGGCACCTTTATAGAGAGAACCATCCAGCAAAAATTTTCCCAACTCTCTCACAATCTGGGCCTCCGCTGGAAAGCTCATTGTTAGGTAGGGGTTATCCCAGTCTCCTAAAACCCCCAACCTTTTGAAATCTTTCATTTGCTCAGAAATCCAATGGGTGGCGTAGGCCCTACATTCCTCTCTAAATTGTGTGACAGGGATTTCGTCTTTAGATTTGCCACTTTTTCGATACTCTTGTTCAATTTGCCATTCTATTGGGAGACCATGACAATCCCAGCCAGGGATATAGTGAGCATCCCTTCCCAACATTTGGTAACTCCGGTTGATCATATCCTTCAGAATCTTATTCATGGCTGTGCCAATATGGATCGGCCCATTAGCATATGGAGGGCCATCGTGAAGCACGAACTTTTCTCGGCCAGATGCTTGATCTCGCAACTTTTTCCATAGGTCGAGGCTACGCCAACGTTCTAGTAAGTCTGGCTCTTTTCGTGGGAGCCCCCCCTTCATTGGAAACGCTGTTTGAGGCAGTAATAAAGTCGTTTTGTAATCATTATTTTTCATATTGCTTGTTCTTTATCTTGCTGAACGAATCACCGAGACTACACTCTCAAATTGTGACTTTTTGGGCACACGTTACCCCGACTACACCGACGGCGGCTCCGACTTGGAAAGCATGGTCCTCGCAAGCTGACAATCTACGCCCATCTGGCTTACTAAACCCTCAACATTGTCAAAGTCTCGCTCCCGACGAATCCAACTCAAAAATGCCACCCTTAAATATTTACCATACAAATCGTCATCATAGTCGAAAAGGTGAACCTCCAGGAGCGGGCTCTCCAGTCGGAACATTGGTCGAATCCCCACGTTAGCAACCCCGGGCACCCACTTAGTGCCTCCATTACTCTGCACACCACACCACACAGCATATATCCCGTAAGCTGGAACCACTTGGTTTCTTCCAAAGACAATGTTGGCCGTTGGATACCCGAGCTGCCTGCCACGGGCATCCCCATGACGAACGCGACCTTCGACTTCCCATATATGGCCAAGGACAGCGCTGGCCCGTTTAATTCTTCCTGCCCCAATAAATTCGCGCACTCGTGTAGATGAATATGTTTCTCCAGTATCCCCGATGCTGGCAACCTCAGTGACCCCGAACCCCAATGATTTACCTTGCTCTAACAAAAAAGTATGATCCCCCCGCCTCTCTTTACCAAAACGATAGTCATAGCCCACCACCACATCGGAAACGTTAAGTCTTTTTACCAATACTTCTGTTACAAACTGACTTGCCGACAACTGACTAAATTCCTTCGAAAACGGCAACATGTAAAGTATTTCGACGCCAAACTCCTTTAGCAATCGCACTTTTGTTCTAAACGGGGCCAAACGCCGAAGCTGTAATTTGGGTCTGAGCACGGTGACTGGATGGGGCTCGAATGTCACAATGCCCAGCGGGACACCTCTACTATTTGCCACATCGGCAGCCCTTTTAATTACCCCAGCATGCCCTAAATGCAGCCCATCAAAATTACCCAGCGCCACTGAAGCTCCTTGGTACAAAGACTTCAACTTCTTAAACCTACGAAAAATTTTCATTCAACTTGGCTTCAATATTAAGGATGATTTAATGCCACAACTTATAGCGTTATAACCATGTGTGTTCCGAGAAAACACCATTGCCGCCAGCAGCGGTTACAACGAATTCAGAAAAGCCAGTAGCGCCCTCCGGTCTTTGGAAGCCATTTCTAAAACAATTTCACGGGACCGCTCCGCCTCCCCTCCATGCCAAAGTATAGCCTCCATTAGGCCCCGCGCCCTTCCATCATGGAGAAAAAATTGATGGAAATTCACACGATGCACGAGCCCAATACCCCATAGAGGTGGCGTTCGCCACTCTCGGCCTGTGGCCTCAAAATCCGGCCGCCCATCAGCCAATCCTTCCCCCATATCATGCAAAAGCAGGTCCGTATAAGGGCGGATATCTTGATCTGCAAGCTCCGGCATTACGGCTGTGGAACCGGTCTTCCATGCGGGCAGGTGGCACCCCGTACACCCTGCTTTCGCAAAAAGCCGCTCTCCTCTCATTACAGTAGGATCATTCACATTTCGACGAGCTGGAACTGCTAAAGATCGCGCGTACAAGACTAGTTTGGCCAAACGCACATCATCCAACTCTGGAACACCACCGCCCGGAGCAGACAAACACTCCTTCTGGACAGGCGGGCAGTTTTGGTCTGGAAATACGGAGCTAGTAATACCCATATCTCCAAATGCTGCGCTTGCAACTTGTTGGTGTAAACTCGCAACATTCGCCTTCCAGCCGAATCTTCCCAAAGCCTCCTGTCCGGTAACAGGATCCCACACCCAATTGGCAATTCCAGATATACCATCTCCGTCAATATCTTCGGGATCTGCCTTGGAGAGAACCAAAGCCTCATCCACAGCCTCCAACAATCCTAGTCCGTGGGTTGCAGGCGCAACCCTGCCTGAATAGAGCGCTTGCTCACCCAGGGGTCCGTGACTCAACTCGCTAAATTCATACATGGGCCTCCGGAGCGAATAGGCCTCCCCATCCGCAAAAAACCCTGTCACCTCTTCATAAATGATACTGGCTCGACCCTCTTTTGGAACACCGAGTATACCCTTATCCTGCAATTGAGTGCCATAATTGGGATGCGGAAGGGGTCCCCCATTGTTAGCCACACCAGGAATACTAAGTCTAACCACCATTGCCTTCATTGGTTCATCAGGACTCTTCGGCGGCCTCCCGCGCCCATCCTTTAAGTGACAGCCTGAGCAGGAAACCCGATTGAAAGTTGGCCCAAGGCCGTCCAAGCTTTCAACTGACGCCGGGGCAATTACCCAATTACGCCGGAAAAGATGCCGTCCAAACGCGAAAGCGCGCAACCGGCTGCGATCCAGGTTAGCTAAAGGGGCTGAAAATGCCTCGCGATTTTCAAGATAGGTAGTAGTGGTTCCACCAGAAAGCGCCGTAGGCTGAAAGGTCTCTAGGGGTACCGGATCCGCCAGGTTGTGCCAAACCCAGCGATTCCAATCCATGGCATAGGGCATCCCGTTGCCTGGAACGTAATCATCTTCCGGGGTTTTTGGCAGAACCGGCACATCGTCCTGCTTTCTCAAAGCCTCATCAGCCATGGAAGATGCAACGCATATCAAAGAGACCAAAAAGATCGCAAAGCCAAAATAGCGAGACAAAGTCTAATCCCTATACAATCTATTTCAATGGTTTCGCCAGTCAACCGGCATCCCCATCACTTGAATGTATAACTAGTCCGAACAGTAAGCCAACCTCTTTTATGAGTTCTCCCTGCCTCATGAGAGAGGCAAAGGCCTGCTCCGCTTGTATCCGCCCTGGGCTTCCCATTGGTGAAGCAAGCATTGCATCAAAAGGCACATGTATCCCCTTCAGCAGTCGCCTGGTTTCCTCAATGGCACCCACCATTCTTTTGTCCAAGTCAGGATCCAAATCCCGAACCAACTCGTCTAAACCTACACCTTGGTATGAGGAATAACGACCAAAATACACATTCTCGACCCCACGGGCATTATACATAAAGTCATTGTGAGTGTTATCGCTAAAGCAGGAGTGCTCATCTTCCTGATCCCCACTATCCAGGGCAACACCCAGGCGCTCTGATGCAAGTTCAAATTGCACCAGCGTCAAAAGTCCTGTCAATATCTGGCCTAACGCCACCCGAGGCGGCAACATCTCAAACTTTGTAGCAAAATTATCTCGTCCCGGCGCCCATTCATTGGCCAAAAACTCGTGGTCTTTCAAAAGTTGAGTAGTTACTATTTTCATGTAATCTCTGCGACGGTCGTTAGCTAAGGATCCGGGTAGGAAGTCCTCCGCTGGTCTATCCCCAGTACTATCCAGGCTGAGATCCTGACCCCACAACAAAAATTCTATTGCATGATACCCTGTAGAGACGAATCGATCGTCATCGATCTGATTAAGACCTAAAATGGTTTGCCCGTCCAACACAATAGTCGAATCGTTAATAATCCCGGCGGAGGGGTTTCCAGTCACATAATCGATATAGGCCTCGTCCAAAGGCCAGGAGTTCATTCGCCCTTCCGGACCCTCAACCCCTTTCTCCTCATCAAAATAGTCTATAGGCCCACCATAAAATCGGAAGGCTTCTGTCTGCCCATAGGGCTCTCGGGAGTCGAACCAGGCCAGGCGCGCGGACTCCAAGGTCTGAGCGTTAGGATTATCCAAGAGACTGTCTATTGCAGAAGAAAGGCGCCGAGCTCGATCCCAACTATCCAGATAATTCTCATAGACTAGATGCACATAGGTCGAAACGTAGGATTCTAAGGGGTTGCCATCCCCTCCCCCGCTGGCGCTACCCGGCGTCGCCCCGGGAACGCTTGTAACGCACAGAGAGATTAGACAAATTTTCAAAAGCCTGAACCCATACGATATTCTTAGTTTTCTGCCAAACATCACGCCCTACCAATATTGTTTTATTCTAAGTTAAGGTGATAATGAATGTTATTCTCAATTGCAATTTTTATTCGTATTAATAATGAGTACACATGGTGGCCAGTTTTAGTTTGACCCGACTAGTCCGGCCCTCTAGAAATTTCCCTCATAGAAATTAAGGGTAACGTCAGGTGATTTATGGGATCTATCACGCAAACTACCACAACCGCGCCCGCTAAAAAAACTTTGGAAGAACTTCTTAAAGCTGAAACCTTCGTAGTCACGGCTGAGACGAGTCCGCCCGTGAGCATCGAAGGGGACCTTGTACTAGAAAAAATTGCCCCACTTGCTGGATATGCGGACGCTATTAACATTACTGATGGCGCAGGCGCAAAATCACATATGGCGAGCCTCGTAACAGCTAACTTTCTGATACAAGCTGGCTTGGAGCCTATACTTCAGATGACAGTGCGAGACCGAAACAGGCTCGCGTTACAAAATGACCTGTTAGGTGCTGGTGCCCTAGGCGTCCAAAACATTCTCTGTCTTACTGGCGACCATGTATCCACCGGCGACCAACCCAATGCTAAAATGGTTATGGACCTCGATAGCTGTAGCCTAATGGAACTAGCCCACAATATGAGGGATAAGAGCACCTTAGCCAATGGTCGACCCATAACAGGCACGACCCCCAAATTTCTCATAGGAGCGGCTGATGCGCCAAGAGACCCTGCCGACGGTTGGTCTCCCGAGGCAGTCCGCGCCAAGATAATGGCAGGAGCCTCATTCTTTCAAACTCAATTCTGTTTCGATATCGATTTGGTGAAAAAATATATCCAACGCTTAAGGTCAGAAGGATTTTTAGAACAAGCCAAATTCTTGATCGGAATTGGCCCAATTCCCTCGGCTAAATCTGCTATCTGGATGAATGAAAATCTCTATGGAGTTGAAATTCCAGAAAATATAATTAAGCGTATTGATAGTTCCGAGGATCAGAGAGCCGAAGGAAAAAAGATCTGCGCAGAAATACTTGGACAACTATCAGAGATAAATGGAGTAGGTGGAGCCCACTTAATGGGACCAAATTCCGAACAGGCGGTCGCAGAGGTGATACAAGCATCCAGCATATTGGATTCAAGAGCTATTGCCTGATCAACCTCCCACCTTTTGTCCTTCCTGACGCCAAGACCAAATCGCACTTATTAGCAATATGCATAGTAAAGCAAAGCTGGGAAGCACAGCCACCTTGTTTAAGCCCGTAACTTCAAACTGATCGTTTCTAATTAGCCCGACAGAATCCTCCAAGTCATAAATTTGTGACCTCGCAACTCGAGTTAAAGATGGCAAACCAACCGCTTCCAACCATGTGATGGACCCCCCGCTCGCAGTAGCCAATGGCTCAACTAAACCTTGTGTAGCCCTAACATCTGCTAACTCTCGAAGCTTAGTTTCACCGACAATAGCTATTGCTTGGTAATCCTCTTGCTCAAGCCTGTAGATCCCTGCTTCAGAAACTTCTCTTATGGCAGTATCTAGGCCTGGTTTATCGGCAGCAAGAGAGATTTCTTGACTCACTCCATCTGGCCCTATCATTGTGACAGGGCCTGTGCCACCATCCAAACTCCGCCTAACAAGCTTTAATTTTTTATTATCTACGTCTACCATTAGGGAGTTTTCCTCCAAATCTGGTTGCTTCATCAGCCAGTGTACCAGCCGACGCATTAGCACCTGTTGAGGGCCACCGCCCTCGTAACCCCTAGCCCAAAGCCATGACTGGTCTGAAAGAAGTTGAGCCACTCGCCCCTCGCCAACACGATCCAACACTAAAAGAGGTCTATCACCAACACCAGTCAGCAAGACTTCCCCACGATCAACCTCTGAATCAAACAAACGAAACCACCTGCCCCAAGTAGAGTTCGCAGTTGTCTCCCCCAGCCTCCTTAAATCGCTCGTCACAGGGTGGCGATTACCCCGTTCCGAAACAGTCGGGGCGAAAGCTTGCTCGAAGACGTCTCCTGTCGGGCGAGCCGGCAAAATTTTGCCTAGAGGAGATGCCGCCAAGCTAAGCGGGGTCACAAAAGAAGGGCCCGCAATGTCCAAGATGGCCCCTCCATCAACTACATAATCAGCGATATTATTTAGATAAGACGCGGGAAAAATTCCACGTCTATGGTACCTGTCAAAGATTATTAAATCAAATTCGCGCAAGCGAACGGAAAACAACTCATCACTTGGAAAAGTTATGAGAGACAATTCATCTACCGGAGTTAGATCCTGTTTATTGGGTGGCCGCAGAACCGTGAAATGCACCAAATCAACGGCCGGATCCGCCTTAAGTAGATTACGCACACTCCGCAGGCCGGGACCCGGCGCGCCTGAAACAAGCATAACACTTAACCGACTACGAACCGCGTTAATTGCTAATAATAGGCGATTATTCTCAAGAGTCAGCTCCTGTTCTCCTTCGTCGATTTGAAGTTCAACTGCACTGACTCCCTCCTTATCAAAAATTATTGGAAGTTCAATGGGAGTATCCGATGAAGCGTTACTCTCACTCACGACCTGTCCATTTATGCTAAGCCTTACAGGCACGATCGCACCTGCCTGTGAATCTCCCGCTACACGAACCCGGATTATAGCCTCTTCCCCAACGATCGCGTAGCTTGGGGCCTCTTCTATAACTAAATGCCGATCATTTTTTTCTGGATCACCGACCAACAAAAAATTCAGTGGATAGTCAATGTGTATGAAGTCACTTGGATCATCATGGAGCTGTCCATCAGTAATAATAAATGCCCCGGCAACCCTGTCAGGGGGGACATCTGAAAACATTTTTGAAAGAGCCTCTACAAAAAAGGTTCCATCTTGTCGGTCCGGATCACCAATAATGCTCAGGCGAAGATCGAGATCGTCCTCTTCCAGGAGCAACTGCTGCAATTCCTCGGATACATCTCTAACTTGGTTCAATCTCCCAGTTGCACTTTGGCTTAGGGATTCATCCACCAAGACAGCAACCACGTCAGGAAGATACGCCCGCTCTTGCCGTATTACAGTAGGATTTAACAACGCAACAAAACCAATTGTTAGAAATATCACTCTTGGCCAAGTACTGGGCGCCCTTACAATTATCCCGTATGCTAGGACTAGTAATACCAAAAAACCAATGCCACTCAATCCCCACCACTGTAGAACTGGATTAATTTCTAAACTCAACATACCCGGTGCATCCTACCCTTACCGACCCGTGCCATCGCGTTGCAAGCGTCCCAATATGGACGGTATATGGACTTGATCAGCCTTATAATTTCCTGTTAATGCGTACATCACCAAGTTAACCCCAAAACGGAATGCCATTTCTCTCTGCGGCTCGCCGCCAGGAACAAGTGGAAATAAAGGATTCCCGCTGGGGGACAACGCCCATGCCCTCGCCCAATCGTGTCCACCAATTATTAAGGAAGAGACCCCATCGTTTACGTCACCCTCATAACTCTCAACCCATACATCATCCCCTTCCCACCTTCCCGGAAAGCTGCTAATTAGATAAAACGCTTGACGCAGGGCATGCCCATCCGGGATTGGTACTAGCGCTGGGGGATTTAGACTCTTAAGCAGTTGACTAAACAAGCTCACACCAGAAGCTGACCCAACCGCGACGGCCCCATTACCATGATCTCTGGTATCTAACAGCACCATTCCCCCGACCTTCAAATAATTATCTAGGTTTTCCAATGCCTTGTTTGTAAGCAATAGTTCTTTACCAGTCACTGGCCAGTATACAAGGGGATAGAGCAATATGCTGCTGTCATCCAAGCGGATCCCAACAGGCAACGAAGGCTCAATTGCTGTTCGTTGCCTAAGGGTCCAACTTAGGCCAATTAGGCCGGCACGACTGACAACATCTATTTCCGGGTCGTCTGTCAGGACGTAAGCCAAGCGGACGTCACGAGTGGACTCGACGATAAACTCGTCGCTTTGCACATAAGTGACCTCTGACCGGATAGGGGTTAGATCCAGCACTTGGCTAATTGATGGCGTAGGAAACAACAAAACCGAAAAAGAAATCAAAAAACCGAATGCAATTCCCCCACCTTGCCGCCTCAGTAGACCAGGAAAACTTCTTAACCTCCATGCATACAACGTGTCTATTAGGAAAAGAAGCATCGCAACTGTTAGAAGCCAATGGCGCAGCTTGGTCTGGCCACTACCTCCCAGAAGGGTTTCTCGGCTCTTACCTGACAAGGGATCTATGGGACGATATTCTTCAAAATAATCTCCTAAGTTAAGGGCATGCCGGTAGGAACTACCGCCATATAATCCTGGAGGGTGGCTGGGACCAGGTATGCTCGTGACCCCACCATCGGCCGCCACAGGAAGAGGTGCAATGCCCAAGTCCGTATCCCTTACCGAACCAAAGCCATCGACTAGCTTTAGCGGCGACAACATGACAGGGATGCCAGTCGCGTTAGTGCCCTTACCCAATTTGACTACCCCCTGAAGCATATCAACAAATAGTCCAGAAAGTGGTAAGTTCGACCATTCCGTATTGGCCGTAACATGGAATAAAACAATCCAGCCTAGGCCGCGCTGTACGCCCGTGACCAAGGGTGTACCATCAGCTAGTCTGGCCCATGTTCTATCAATAACTTCACTGGATGGCTCAGCCAACACCTGCCGTTTCACTGCGATATCATCGGAGATTTCAAGTTGAGCAAATGGTGAATTCTCCGACAGGGATCCCAAACCCATTGGCTGTTCCCAAGACATTGCCCCGCCCATGGACCGAGCCTCAGCACCCCCGCGAAGAGTTACCGGAGCTAATACATTCTCCGCGGCCGCCAACCTTGGACCAGCGAAACGGATCAAAATTCCGCCACCCTCTACCCAGCTTTCGACTTCTGAACGCCTTGGCTCCGGCAACCTCCCTGTATCAGTAAGCACCAACACCGATAGGTCACCTTCCATCAGCACATCAAAATCCCCCGAGTGAACTTCATTGTATGGATTGAGAGCGCGCTCGACAAAATATAGGTCAGATAGAAGTGGTTGACGGCTCTCGAAATCACCGCCGGAAAATATTCCAACAGAACGACGTTTCCAACGCTCATCCAACAACACAATAGATCCTGCCGAAGCTCTGCCCTCTATCTCCAAGCAGAAGATTTCTTTTCTAATCTCTTCAGGCAAGGCCAGAACGCCGGTCCCCACTCGTTCACCCGGATTAAAGGCTAAGAGCACTCGGCCCAGGAGTTGTCCCTCTTCTGCCGAGGCTCGCACCCAAATTTCCCTTGTACCAGTGACATCAGGCCTCAACACTCTAACAATCAAATCATCCCCTACCAACAAAGGTTTCAATAACAATGGAGCTCTATCAGAAGGATCCTCACTGTAAATGGTAAGACTGCCGAAACGCCTCAAATCATTTGCAAAATCTTTCAAACTCCCCGGCGAACCTATATACAAACCATCGCTTATCCAATTAACGGCCGCGTTTTCTCCAATAACAGCCCTCATCTCGGGCTCTCCCAATGCCTCCACCAGTTGTGTGCGATCAGCCTTCCAAGGCTTAGGAACAGCTAACTCAAGATCTTGCAATGCTTCGGTTGGCGACAAACCCTGGCTTATATTAAACTCCAGGTCCCCTGTTGCAGAAAGGATGGGGGCAGTAAAAGCCAAGAAAATTGATCGTTCCTCTCTTCCCGCTGTATCGATTAACTCAACCATTTTCTGCTTACGAAGCTCCCAACTTTCCGCGGCAGCCCACGTATCATCGATTATCAAAAGCAGGGGACCAGTTCCGTCTAACCGAGCGGAGTTGTTTACAATAGGGCCCGCCACGGAAAGGACAATCAAAACGCCTATAAAGCAACGCAATAGTAACAACCACCAGGGCGCCGTACTTGGGCTCGCTTCATCACCTCCCAGACCAACAAGAAATCGTATTGCCGGAAAGGTTATTTTTGATGGCACTGGGGGATAAACCCGAACCAACCACCATATAGCTGGAATGACTAGGAAACCCATAAGGGCCCATGGCGCCGTAAACGTAAACACTCCGGCCGCCGATATCATGGACAACCCCTTAATAGCATGTTTTTATTCGACCTCTTGGGATAACGACAGATACAACTCTGATAATGCTCTCTCAGGGGGGCTATCCGACCCATGTGGAATGAATGACCAACCAAACCGATGGGCCAAACCCCTTAAATTTTCGACATGACGCGAAACACGCATTTCGTAATCCCCCCGAACATTCTCTACATGCCCAACCACTGTGTCATCTTCTCCTTCTAGACCCGTGAACCTAGCTCTCCCTTTATATGGCAAACTGACTTCTGCTGGATCCAACACTTGCAGTAACAAGCCCCGCTGCCCTCGGCTCGAGTACCATTTAATTCGATCCTCCAAACGCTCTATGGGTTCAATAAAATCACTGATGAAAACCACCTGCGAGCCTCGAGGCAGAACCCTTAGTTCGGGAAGGCTCACCCGCTCATCATTAACAAGACCTGATACCAACATTTGAACCATCCTTGGAAGGGCACCTAGGCCCTTCAGCATCATGGCATCAGCCCCCAACAATCCCACTCTCTCGCCACCTCTCAAAAGCAGAACAGCAAAAGACAGCGCAAGCAATCTTGCCCTATCCCGTTTTGTCTCTATATCAGGACTTGAGTTAAATTCCATTGACTTAGAGTGATCGCACCATATCCAAATACTTTGCGAAGTTTCCCACTCCTGCTCCCTAACATAGATAGGGTCTGACTTAGCGGACTGGCGCCAATCGATCAGACTAGCAGAATCACTCGGTTCATAGCGTCGAAATTGCCAAAAAGTCTCTCCACTGCCTGGCCTCCTGCGTCCATGAAGACCCATCATCACAGAATCAGCAACCCGATAAGCCGCAACCAAGAGGGGTGGGAATTTCCGAGCGAGCGCCTCCGACTTCTGCTGTAATCTTTGACTTATTTCAACCACAGCCCTCTAATCTCACGTTCTAATCTATCAATACTGTTTTTTAGATAAGCCCTGAACACATTTCCTCAATCACTTGGTCTAACCCAATACCCTCTGCTCGCGCGGCAAAGCTCACATGCATCCTGTGCCTAAGAACTGGAGCAGCAAGTGCTAAAATATCATCCATGGACGGCGAAAAACGACCATCGAGAAGAGCCCGGGCACGGGTAGCCAACATGAGGGACTGGCCTGCCCTTGGGCCGGGACCCCATGAAACATTCTCAACCACCAATGGTATCTCACTGATACTAGGACGTCCCGAGCGGACTAGTCGCAGAATCGAGTTGACTACGTTATCACCCACGGGAATTGAGCGGACCAATCTTTGGATTTTCTGAAGGTCATCTGAGGTCATGGCAGGCTCTGCCTCTTTACTATCAGCAGCGGTGGTTTCCAACAACATGGTTTTCTCATCACCTAAGTCGGGGTAATCGATATTGACCTGCATAATAAACCGATCCAACTGAGCTTCTGGGAGGGGATATGTTCCCTCTTGTTCAATTGGGTTCTGAGTAGCGATAACATGAAATGGTTTCGGCAGCAGGTGGGTCTTCCCCGCAACAGTTACCTCCTGCTCCTGCATGGCCTGCAGTAAGGCTGATTGAGTTCTCGGGCTAGCACGATTAATCTCATCAGCCATCAAAAGCTGGCTAAAAACTGGGCCTTTGATAAACCTAAAACTACGTTGCCCTGTATCGCTCTCCTCCAGAACCTCCGACCCAAGAATATCGGCTGGCATCAGGTCGGGAGTGAACTGGACCCTCTGCTCCGACAAACCAAGCACAATTCCCAAAATTTCAGTTAATCTTGTCTTCGCAAGACCCGGGACCCCTACTAACAAAACGTTGCCACCCGACATCAGAGATATGAGAGCCTGATCCAATACATCCTGTTGGCCAAAGATTAACTTTCCGACATGACCACGCACTCGCGACATTTTATCGGCAGCTAACTCTATTTCCGCGACTGCGGCCTGCTCAGACAATTCGGTTTCAGGGGGCATATTAGACATTCTGTTCCTTCCCCAGTTTTTCGTTTACTATCGTTATACGAAGATCGAGCTGGCGTCCTGGCGACAGCGGAGACTGGTGGCTTTAGTAGTTGATTTTATCGTGGAAGTGCTACCTATACCTGCGATTGGGTTTTATTATCATGACAACTTCTACTCTAATGACAGAGAAGATAAAGAGCAACGAGGGTGATGTTGATGCCCCCTTTTTCATCAACCGCGATGGAACATGGCTCTATCGCGGTTCCCCAGTTCACCGCAAATCTCTGGTAAAATTATTTGCCTCGATCTTAGTACGAGAGAAGGATGGAAGTTTTTGGCTGGTGACCCCCGTAGAGCGAGTGGCCGTCTCGGTCGCAGATGCACCATTTGTGATCGTCAACGCAAATCGGATTGGAACCGGCCCTAGACAAATTCTGCGGCTCCAGACAAATATTGGCGAAGAGCTAACCGTCGGCATTGAACATCCCATATATGTGAAAACAAATCCAGAAACGGGAGAACCTTCCCCATATGTTAAATTAAGCCATGGGTTGACGGGATTGATAGCACGACCTGTATTTTATGATCTAGTTCTCTGGTCCGAACAGGACTGGAATAGTGGTGAGTGCTTTGTAAGAAGCGCGAATCAAAAATTTATTCTAGGACAAATAGATAACGATCATGAGCTAAATCATGCGTGACCGCTTGTTAAAATGTTTCGATTTCCCTGTCTCCCGCTCCTCAAGGCACTACAAAAACGAAAAGCAAGATAACGACATTCTCAACTCCGCCGAGAAGGATTTAATCGACGCCTCAGTGCTAATTCCTATTATCGATCGCCCAAAAGGCTTGTCTATATTGTTCACTCAGCGCAGCCAAAACTTAAAAAATCACCCGGGCCAAGTAAGTTTCCCGGGTGGGCGTGCAGAAATAAATGACCAGGACGCAATAGCTACCGCACTCAGAGAGTCTCACGAAGAGATTGGACTTCTGCCGGAAAGAGTGAACATCTTGGGTCAGCTTGAAACATGCTTAACCGGCACTGGTTATAAGGTCACACCCATTGTTGGCCTGGTCAAGGAACCCTTGGCTCTGAAACTTGCGCTAGACGAAGTTTCCGAAATCTTTGAAGTTCCTCTTCCCTTGTTACTGGATAACAACCGATATCGAACCGAATGCGTAAAGCTCCCCAATGGGAAAGCCAGAAAATTTTATATTTTCGACTATCCAGAAAGACATATTTGGGGGGCAACTGCAAGAATGTTAGTAAACCTTCGAAACCTGCTACAGAGTAACCTATGAAACTACTTTTGACAAAAATTCTACCCCTAGCGCTTCCGATTCTGATTTATCTAGTGTGGTTATTATACGCCCACAAACGTGCCCGGAAGCGCGGCACGCAAGTTAATCAACTAACCGATGCACCATGGCTCCCTATAATACTTTCCAGCCTAACCATCCTAATTTTTGGAATGATAGTGATTGGGTTGTTTACCGGGGAGGAAATTGGAGGCAATTATATACCATCCCACCTTGAGAATGGCGAAGTAGTGAAGGGTAGAATAGACAGATGAGCATGGTCAAAAATGACGTACCACCTCTGCCCATTCAAAAATGGATGACTAAGAAATCCACGTCGGAGGTAATCGAGGCTCTTACCCGCATGGGAGATGAGGCCCGATTTGTTGGGGGATGCGTTCGAGATACTTTAGTAGGCAAAGTGGAGCCCGAAAATATAGACATAGCCACACCAATCAGGCCGCAAGATGTCCAGAGGCTACTCAAATATTCTGGACTCACACAAATCCCAACAGGCATCGAACATGGCACAATCACAGCCGTGGTTGATGGCGAAGTGTTTGAGATTACCACTCTAAGAGCGGACACTCAAACCGACGGGCGACATGCTGTAGTTAAATACACTGATAGTTGGGAACTTGATGCGGAACGGCGAGACTTTACGATCAACTCAATTTATTGCGATCCGCGCGGAAACTTGTTCGACCCTATGGGAGGGATTGACGACCTAAAAAATAATAAAATTCGATTTATCGGAGATCCTGAGAAAAGGATCTCAGAAGACTTGCTCAGAATTCTCAGATATTTTCGGTTTAAGGCTGTTTTCAACAATGTTGAAAGCGATAATATTACATTGGCGGCCTGCAGAAAATTTGCCCCACACCTACAAAAATTATCGGGAGAGCGAATATACTCAGAACTATTAAAATTATTGGCAAGCCGCGATCCAATCCCTTCCCTTACCCAGTGCCGAGACTGTAAGGTCATTGATCACCTGTTTGGATCAGCACCCTCCGATGCTAAATTAGCGGCCTTGAAGAACCTAATCGAATACGAAAAAGAATGTGGGGATCACGACCCCATAAGGAGACTATTCATTTTCTTCCAAGGAAATAAGGATCTGCGTAAATTTGCCCGCAGGTTGAAACTCTCCAAAACAACTGAAACGAGGTTAAAACGAATTAATTCAACCTCAAACCTATTTCCTACGGCTTCGAAAGAGCATGATTTATACAAAATATTGTATAAGAATGGGAAACAATTGTTCCTTGATAACTTATTAACCACCAGCGCCAACTTTCCTGAAAGGATGCCCTCAAATTGGATTAGTTTAGTCAAAATGGCCCATACTTGGGTGCCGCCGCGGTGCCCCATATCTGGGGCAGATGTGCTAGCCTTGGGCATCCCAGAAGGCCCTTTAGTGGGGCAAATGGTTACCCAGGCAGAGACTTGGTGGGTCGACACCAACTTCAAAGCTTCACGGCGAGAAACACTCGCCCATTTAATGGCTTTAAGTAAACAATGGAAATAGAAAATATCATGGGCTTTCTTCTACATTTCTCCTGTGATCCCTAATCAATAAAGCCAAGCTCTCCGACGCTGCTTTTGCTATAATCTCTGCAAGCTCGCCCCAGGCACCATCAAGAACACCCGCCGGAACCAAATTACTTTGGGTTACCATGGCAATCTCCTGCCCGTCATTACTTACAAGCGACCAATGTATCTCCACCAGCTGGCTATCATCGCGCTTAGTAGCAACAACACTACCCAGGAGGCTCAGGGAATCCGTTTTGAGCTCCGTCGCCACAGTTATATTTAAGGCAACTAATGAACTTCTGACAGCATTGGTCAGCGAAGTCCTCCCGTCGCCTGGAGCACCATCAACCGGAGGAACAAACACAACTACTTCAGCGGGTTTTTTTGGTTGATCCCGTAATAAGGATTGAATGCGTAACGCTGCGTTACCAGCAAGCCAATCTATATTTTCCCAGCGAGAATAACCCTTTTGCTCAAACATGGCCACAACATCTCCGGATGGATCAAGAATTCTCCAATAAATATGGCCGCCATTATTGTCCGATATAACCAATTTTCCGTACAGCAAAAAATTTCCAGTACTTGAGCTCGAATGGCTTGCAAGAATATTTAACTTAGCAAGCTCCTCTCCTAATCGGGCAATAATCCGCTGCTCCACATCAACCCGTGCGCCCTCTATCTGCCTAAGAGATAGGCTAAAGTTTCGGTCTATTGCAGACCTGTCCGAATATAGGGCTTTATCTAGTGGTTGAAAGGGCCGAGGGACAGGCTGACAGGACGACATGCATACTATTAGAGACAGGAATATGACTTTATTAGACACCCTATAAAAGAACACAACTCACTAGGCCTCCAGCAACACAAGCAACACAGAAGAAAACCATATAAGGCATATCAGGAATGAACTGAAATTAATGAAAGGCTCCGTCCATAACCACCTTCCAGAAGATGTTGGCTCCGCCGGTAACTAAAAAAATTATCAACATCTTCGTATGTGTCTAGACCACTCCGTTCTATTTGGCCAATGCCAAGACCCTCCATACGGACTACGATATAACCCTCTAAATCAAACATATAATGGTTTTTATTTGATGACCTTTTGAAGAAAAGATCTGCGTTACATCCAGAAGCCTCAAATCGCGCCCTAAACTCTGGGCCAACTTCATAGGAACTTTGGCTAATACAGGGGCCAATCACCGCTCTTATATCGCTTATATGGCTGCCTAGTCGCTCCATTGAGCTAACAGCAGCCTCCAAGACCCCTGTCAAAGCACCTTTCCACCCAGCATGGACGGCCCCAACAACACCAGAGTTGTGGTCGGCCATTAAAACAGGCGCACAATCTGCCGTTAATACTCCTACTGCTACGCCAACTTGGCCAGACACTAACGCATCTGATTTTTCTGGATTACCCAATACCCCATTATTCGCGATAGTGAGTACCCCAGCGCCATGCACCTGGGAGCAGGTTATCAATTTTAGGCTTTGGAGTCCCAGTCTCCCCATGGCCCGCTTGCGGTTCTCAGCAACCAGTTCGTGATTGTCGCCACTGCCCAATCCACAATTGAGTGAGCTGTAAATACCTTCTGAAACACCACCATTGCGAGTAAAAAAGCCATGCGCATGATCACTCAATAATTGGCTAGAAATGATCATTTAACATCAAATCCTTCAACCATTCGGATATCTGGAGAACTGATAGCCAGGGAATTAAATGATTGGCCCATAAACTCAGGTTCTATCAGTCGATTCTTGCTTTGTGATACCGCACAGGCCGTTTCCGGGTTTGCTTCCTTAATTAGCGTTGCAGCGCGCTGCTCTATACCTAATGACCTTAAAAAGCTTCCTTGTGGAACCGGCCCATAAACCTTCGCTCCGGCAACACCGGCCGCCTGGCCCAACACCTTAAAATCAACAGCGCACGACAAATCGGAGTCTCCGGGGCTAATGAGTGGATTGACTGACGAATGGGCTCTGACTGCCTGAAAGCTGAGGCCGGGATGAGCAGACGCATAATCTATGATCAGGGCCGCACCAGGGAAGCGGCTCAATCTCTCCCCAATTCTACTAGCTAATAACACTCCGATCGGACATACCTCCAATGCATCAAGAAAACAACGCTCATCATCCCCCATCGAGGGAATCGATGTAGTTTGCAAGTTAAGAATATAACGAAAACTATGGTCTGATTTGGGATCTATGTCCACCAACCGCTCTCTCCACTTACCGCGAAACCGAACATATTGATGGACAGGCAAAGCATCGAAAAATTCGTTGGCGATTAACAACATGGGCATCTCGGGCACTTCCTCGAAACTCTCGACCCATGTCACTTCACCAGAACACCCTATTAATTCCAACTTTTGTCGTTGTTGCTCCCGAAGCACAGGGCTTGTTTCTACCAAACAAAGCTTAATTGCTCTTGAAAAGCTCGGAACCATCCGTGCAACGCGCCACAAATCGGAAATAAAAGTTCCTCTCCCTGGCCCCAATTCAACCACAATCGCTGGATCAGGCCGGCCCATCTTCACCCAACAGTCTATTAACCATGCCGTAACAAGTTCCCCAAACATCTGACTAATTTCCGGCGCAGTAATAAAATCACCAGAACTTCCCAGGGGATTCCTCCTAGCGTAGTATCCCCATTTTGGATGATTAAGAGCCTCACTCATATAACGAGCAACCGTCAGTGGTCCACCGGTCCGAATAAGTGCCGCGATATAGTCAGAAAGATTACGGACACTATGCACGACCATCTCTCACCTTGGAATTTTGAACAAAAACCACTCCTAACACTATTATGGGAATAGATAAAATTTGGCCTAGTGTTGCCACTCCCAAAAACAGACCAATTTGTTGATCTGGCTCCCGAAAACACTCAGAAAAAATTCTAGCGCATCCGTATCCAATCAGAAAAATTCCAGTTAAGCAGCCCACTTTCTTGTGAGTATTTCCCACATAAGTGAACCAAAGCATAATTACGAGAAGCAAAAACCCCTCGAGAAATGCCTCGTACAACTGACTAGGGTGACGGTTTACATCTCCACCGCGAGAGAAGGGCAAACTCCAGTAAACCTCAGAAACTCGACCATACAGTTCACCATTAATAAAATTTGCCAATCTCCCAAGCATCAAACCAAGAGGAGCCATTGGCGCTATAGAGTCTGCCAAAGCCGCTACTTTAATGTTGTTACTGCGGGCTACCATGGTGACGGCAATGCCGACCCCAATCAAGGCTCCATGGAAAGACATTCCCCCTTCCCACACAGCAAATATTTTTAGAGGTTCATCCAGGTAATAAACACCCTGATAGAAAACCACATAACCAAGGCGACCTCCTAATATTATCCCCAACAATGCCCACAAAAACAGATCATCAATAGCCTTCAGCGGAATGACAACACGGCCACTTCTAATTAAGTAGGCCGCATGTTGCCATCCGGCCAAAACTCCCGCCACGTAAGCAAGCGCATACCAACGAACTACGAACGGGCCTAATTCAAATGCAACTGGATCTATTTCTGGGAACGTCATTCCTATTTACTATGCTCATTTGAACTCATAGGGAATCCTGT
>MDTE01116998.1_pt1 | contig 24747 bp, 31 predicted proteins | sample 811231 | NCBI WGS metagenome assembly MDTE01 (sample SAMN05326651, study PRJNA326480) | marine metagenome | isolation source: seawater | place: Indian Ocean: Red Sea | collected 2010 | reverse complement strand
TTAATAAATAGTATAAGAACTAAAATTATATTAAAACCAAAAAATGTTTAAAAGTCTTTACAAAAAATGTTTAGATTTAGCTGCTCATAAAAGTTCTAAATATTACTTAGCGCTCGTATCATTTATTGAGAGCTCTTTTTTTCCAATTCCGCCTGATGTAATGATTATTCCAATGGTTATTTCAAAAAAAAATGATTTTATTAAAATTTTCCTCATCGCAACAATATTCTCAGTAATGGGTGGAATTTTAGGTTATCTAATTGGTGCTTTTTTTTATGATTTTGGAACACAAATAATGAGTTTCTATGGTTACGAAGAAAAATTAACAAGTTTAAAAGATGATTTAATAAGCAATGATGGTTTTTATGCTTGGTTAAGTATACTTTTTTTAGCTGGATTTACTCCCTTGCCATACAAAGTCTTTACGATTGCAAGTGGTTTAATAGGGTTTAATTTATTTATTTTTATTTTAATAAGCTTAATTTCTAGAGGATTAAGGTTTTTTATTGTTTCATACTTTTCTCATAAATTTGGAAGTCTATTTAGTAAATTTATAGATGAACATGGCTCAAAATGGTTTACAATTACAGGATTATCAATTGTTATTATTGGAATAGTAATCTATCTTATTTTCAAATCTCATGTTTAATTTAAAAACTGAATTTTACTTAAAAATACTTCTGTTGTTCTGCTTTATTGCATTGATCTCTGCGTACTTTATAGAACACATTCTTGGACACCAGCCTTGTAATTTATGCTTGATAGAGAGAATACCATACGGCATAGGTATAATCTTAATCATTCTAACATTAGTTTTAGAGAAAAATCAGAAATTTTTAGTTTTATTATTGATTTTAGTATTTATATTTTCTCTTGGGATTACAATTTATCATTTTGGGATTGAAAAAGAATTTTTTCAAGAATCAGCTATTTGTAATGCAAAAGATTTAAATGAAAATATTACAAAAAAGGACTTATTAGAACAATTAAATGAGATAGTTGTTAGCTGTAAAGATGTGACATTTAAGATTTTTGGATTATCACTTACAAGCATTAATATTATTATAAGTTTATTATTTATTATTATTTTGACAAAAATTTATACTAGTTATGAAAAAAACAAATAAAAGAGTTGAAGAATTTATTAGAGTAGATCATGCAGGTGAACGTGGTGCTGTTAAAATTTACGAAGGACAGCTACTAGCTCTCAATACATTTGTTAAAAACGATGATTTAAAAAAAACTATTGAAGAAATGAAGATTCATGAAACTGAGCATTGCCAATTTTTTGAGAATGAAATTAAAAAAAGAAATATTAGACCAACCAAATTTTTACCATTATGGGATTTATTGGGCGTTGGGTTAGGATTTGGTTCAACGCTTTTAGGAAAAAAAGCTGCAATGCTATGTACTGCCTCTGTTGAGGAAGTAATAGATAAGCATTATTTAAATCAAATAAATGAATTAGGCCCTGATGAAAAAGAATTAAAAAAAAAGATCACAAAATTTAGACAAGATGAACTTGACCATAAAGATATTGCTTATGAAGAAGGTGCATCAAAAAAAGGTCTTTATTCAATTATGGATAAGTTAATTAAAACTGGCTCAAAGCTTGCTATTCGTATTTCAGAGAAAGTCTGAATTTTAAGATTCTAATTCAACATCCCAATATAAATAATCCATCCAACTTTTATGTAAATAGTTTGGAGGAAAGTTTTTACCGTTACGATGTAGATCTTCTGTTGATGGTTGATAAGGATATTGAAAAAGTTTCATTCCTGAAGGTTTTAGCAATTTTCCCCCTTTTTTTACGTTACAGGATGAACATGCAGTTACAACATTATCCCAATTTGTTTGTCCACCTTTAGATCTAGGTAAAAGGTGATCAAATGTAAGTTCATCTTTACTACCGCAATATTGGCAAGAAAATTTATCTCTAAGAAAAACATTAAATCTTGTAAAACTAGGTTTTGATTGTGGAACAATATAATCTTTTAATGCAATAACGCTTGGTAATTGCATTTTAAATGATGGACTTCGCACAGTTCTTTCATAATTACTAACAATAATAACTCGATCTAAAAAAACAGACTTAACAGTATCTTGCCAAGACCATAAAGAGAGAGGATAATAACTTAAAGGTCTGTAGTCTGCATTCAAAACTAACGCTGGACATTTTTCTAATGATATGTCTTTTTCGACAAAGCTATTCATAAATAAATCTTAGCTTATATAAAAAATTATTTCAACACTTAGAGATTATAAAATTTTTTTTTGATATAGCTTAATGCTATACTTGATGCTTCGATAGGAATATGATGGTCGCAGTTTTGAATTAAATGAGTTTCAATATCTACATTATTTCTGATAAGAAAATCTTTTGCTTCAAGCATAAAATTAGGTGAGACAACCTGATCAGAGTCACCATGAATTAGTAAAATGCTTGTAGATACCTTTTTTCTTGACTTTAAATTTTCCTGATCAATGATTTTACCTGAAAAACCTACAATACAACTATATTCCTCATTTGAAATGAGACCTAAATTAATGGACATCATGCAGCCTTGGCTAAAACCAGATAAACAAATGTTTTGATTTTTTAAATTAAATTCTTTTTTTATTTCTGTTATAAACTTATTTAATTTAATTTCCGCTTTATTAGACTCCTCTAGAATGTATTTTTGATCGTCCTTAGATAAATCAAACCATTGATAACCTGATGGATTTATAGAACAGATTTCGTGTCCATTAGGACAAATAAAAATGGTATTTGGTAAATGCCTTTTCCAATTCATTGATAAAGTACTAATATCTTTTCCATCACCGCCATAACCATGCAGTAAAACTATGGCATTTTTAATTTCATTGTTACCATCTGGCTTGATAAATGTTGTGTCTAGACAAAATGTCATACTAAAAAATATTTGTTTTTTTATTTTAAAAACACCCTACAATACATTTATGATTTCTGAAATATTTGTTAAAATTTTTTCTATAATTTTGTTAATATCAGTTGGAATAGTTCTAATACTTGGAATCGGTACTTTGTTTAAAGGAGGTGAAACAAGTAAAAAGTATTCAAATAAGTTGATGCAATTAAGAGTATTATTGCAATTTATTGCTATCATAGCTTTAGTTGGTTTTGCTTATTTTTTTAAAAACTAATTATAAGTCTCTAACCATTTAATAAATTTTTTATCTGTAAAATCAATAGAACCAACAATTCTAGCAAATTCCTCTCCTTTTTTATTAAATAATATTGTAGTTGGAACTCCTCTTAGAGATAATTTTTTTGCTAAAGTTACTGGTGTATCAAAATAAATTTCCAAATTTTTAACTTTTAATTCTGTAAAAAACTGCTGAATTTTTTTAGTATCCTCTTTTCCTATATTTATAGGTATAATTTTTAAATTATTAAGATTTTCATTTATTTGAAGCAAATCTAAAGAGGGCATTTCCTCTTTGCATGGAGCGCACCATGTAGCCCAAAAATTAAGTAAAATTAAATTTCCTTCAAAATCTTTTAGATTCAGCTGGTGTTTTTCAATATCTAAAAAGGTCAAACTATCGTATTTTTTTAGTTCTTTATTAATAGTGATATTTTTTATATGTGAAACTTCATTGGCAAATGAATTAAAGCAAAAAAAGATAAATAATATTAAAAATCTCATGTAAATGAGTATAGTTAAATATCATGACAAAAAATAAAAACAACCAGGCAATATGGGGCACTAGAATTCAAAACAGTACTTCTAGTTTTTTTCAAAAAGTGGGTAATTCTATTAATATTGATAAGAGACTTTATAAAGAGGATATAATTGGTTCCATTGCGCATGTTGAAATGCTTTTCAAACAGAAAATTATTTCATTTAAAGTCAAAAATAAAATCATTTATGGGCTTAATAAAATAGAGAAAGAAATTTTAAAGAACAAATTTGAATTTAATACAAAACATGAAGATATCCATATGAATATTGAAAAAAGATTATTTGAAATTATAGGTGATGATGCAGGATATGTTCACACTGCAAGGTCTAGAAATGATCAAGTGATCACAGATTTTAAAATTTGGATGAAATCTTCTACAAATAAAATAGACCAAAACTTAAGCAAAATTATTAAAACAATTTTAAAAGTTGCAGAAAAAAATGTTGAAACAATTATGCCAGGTTTTACTCATTTAAAAAATGCGCAACCATTATCATTAGGACACTATTTATTGGCATACGTGGAAATGTTTTCAAGAGACAAAAAAAGATTTTTAAAAAATATTGAAAGTCTTGATGAAAATCCACTTGGTGTTTCAGCATTAGTGGGTACATCATTTAATATCGATAGAAATTATACCTCTAAAAAATTAGGTTTTAAAAAACCAACAAATAATTCTGTTGATACTGTATCAGATAGAGATTTCGTATTGGATTATTTATATTGTAGTGCTGTATGCTCTATGCATATATCTAGAATTGCTGAAGAATTTATTATATGGAGCTCTGATGGTTTTGGGTTAATTAAATTATCAGATAAAGTTGTTACTGGTTCTTCTATAATGCCTCAAAAAAAAAATCCTGATTTACTAGAGTATATTAGGGGAAAATCTGGTTCTGTGTATGGAAATTTGTTTACAATGCTTACAATTTTAAAAGGTATGCCTTTATCTTATTTTAAAGACCTTCAAGATGATAAAGAAATAGTATTCAAAACAAATGATACTTTAGTAGATTGTCTAAAAATTCTTGATGAAGTCTTAAATAATTTTTATCCAGACAAAAGAAAAATGCTTGAACTTGCAAATTTAGGATTTATTACAGCGACTGATTTAGCTGACTATCTTGTAAAAAACCACTCTATGTCATTTAGAAATGCATATCAAAAAACCGCTGCTATAGTAAACATGGCTGAGAAAAAGAAAAAAAGACTCGAAGATCTCAAAATCGAAGATCTAAATAAAATTGAACCAAGATTAACTAAAGAGGCTTTAAAAGTTTTTAATTTAAAAAATTCTATAAATTCAAAAAAATCGTATGGAGGAACTGCTTTTGAAAATGTAAGAAGAATGATAAAAAAATATAAGAGAATGATATGATTAAAAAAATCTGTGTAATTTTTTGTTTATTTATTTTATTCGAGTCATGTGGGAAAAAAGGTGATCCAGAATATAATGAAAATAAATCAAAAATATTTAACACCAAAATAAAAGTGGTGTTATGAAGTATAGAAAAAAGAATTTTTTGATTGAAAATGTTTTTGCAAAAAAATTAGCAACTAAACATGCAACACCTCTATATTGCTATTCCTACAAAAAAATAAAGCAAAATGTGTTAAATTTTAAGGAGAATTTTAAAAATATAAACCCTTTAATTTGCTTTTCAGTAAAGTCTAACCCAAATAAAATTCTATTAAATGAAATTAAAAGGTTAGGTCTAGGTGCTGATGTGGTCTCTTTAGGAGAGTTAATGTTAGCTTTAAAATCTGGTATAAAAGCTGATAAAATAGTTTTTTCAGGTGTAGGAAAAACAGTCAAAGAAATAGATTTTGCGATTAAGAAAAAAATATTACTTATTAATGCTGAATCAAAAAGTGAAATATTAAATATTGAAAAAATTGCTAAAACTAAAAATAAAATAGTTAATATTGGAATTAGACTTAACCCAAATACCGACGCTAATACATTATCTCAAATATCAACAGGAAAAAAAGAAAATAAATTTGGTGTTTCTGAAAAAATTTTTTTAGATTTAGTGAAATATACAAAAAAATCAAAAAATTTAAAACTAAAATGCTTAAGTGTTCATATAGGAAGTCAAATACTTAATCACAAACCCTATGAAAAAATGATACGAGTTTTAAATAGACTAATTAAAAAAACGAATTTTCACTTTGAATATATAGATTTAGGGGGTGGAATGGGAATAGATTATAAAAATAACCAAAAAATACTAAATTTAAAAAAATATTCAAAAATTATTGAAAAATTTTTAAAAAATAAAAATTCTAAGATTATATTTGAACCCGGTAGATCAATAATTGCAAATTCTGGAGTTTTAATTTCAAAAATTATTTATATTAAAGAGGGCTATAAAAAAGATTTTATAATATTAGATGCCGCAATGAATGATTTGATGAGACCTGCTTTATATGGTGCAGAACATCGTATTATACCAGTCAAAAAGAACAATAATAAGTCAAAAAAAGATTATGAGTTCGTAGGACCTGTTTGTGAAAGCACAGATAAATTTTCAACTATAAGAAATTTTCAAAAACTAAAAGAAAATGATTTAATCGTAATATGTGATGTTGGTGCATACGGAATGTCACTTAGTTCAAATTACAATCTCAGACCTAAAGCTAAAGAGATTTTAATTAAAAATTCTAAAACTCTTGTGATCAATAAAAGACAAACTTTAAAAAGTTTAATTTAGTACATATCCTAATGATTAGAAATATCTTATTTTCAATATTTTTTTTTGCTGGAATAATTTTTATTTCAATAATTTTTCTACCTTCATTTTTCTTACCAAAAAAAATTGTTATAATTGGTGGAAAGTTAATGGGTCATTGGACTGGAATTTGTTTAAAAGTTTTTTTATCAACAGAAATTATTATTAAAGGTAAAGAAAATATCATAAAAGATAAGAAATTCTTTATAGCTGCATCTCATCAATCAATGTTTGAAACTTTCTATCTTCAGACAATTTTTAATTCACCAGTTTTTATTTTAAAAAAAGAACTTTTATTGATACCAATTTTTGGATGGTATTTAAAAAAAATTGGCTCAATATCTATAAATAGAAATAAAGCTGTAAAAGAAAATCTAAGTTTTTTTGACGAAGTTTCAAGAATTGTTAAATTATCTGAAAGGCCTTTAATCATTTTCCCACAAGCAACAAGAGTTTTGCCTAATGAGAGACCAACCTTCAAAAAAGGTGCTGCTAGAATATATGAAGAACTACAAATTGACTGTCAACCAATTGCAATTAATTCTGGACATGTTTGGCCAAAAAAGGGGAGAAAACTTTCTCACAAAAAAATTGTTATATCAATTCTTCAACCCATAAATCCAGGATTAACAAAAGAGGATTTCATTAAAATTCTTGAGAAGAATATTTATAAAGAATTAGATTTAATAGGTTAGCCTTTCATTGGCATCACAACAAAAATGCTATCATAATCACTTGGATCTCTGATTAAAGCCGGTGATCCTGTGTCATTAAAATATAATTCAATTTTATCTCCATCAAGTTGCGAAGCTACATCAATCAAATATCTTGAATTAAAACTGATCTCTAGTTCATGATCAAATTTTCCTACGATTGTCTCGTTTCCATCACCGCTATTAGTATTATTTACTGATAAGTTAAGTGTATCCTTAGATAAGTTAAATTTAACACCATCCTTCTTATCTAAAGAAACTGAAGCAACTCTGTCGACTGAATTTAAAAATAATTTTAGATCTATATCTAACTTTTTTTGATTATTTTTTGGTATAACTTGAATGTAATTAGGAAATTTACCATCGATTAGTTTTGAAATCAAAATACTGTTGTTTAATTCAAACTTAATTTTTGATTTGATATTCGAAATTTTTACATCTCCATCGTAACTATCGAGCAAAGAACATAATTGAAAAATTGTTTTTTTGGGTAATATTATAGGTTCAAAATCAATCTTTTGGTTTAATCTAATTTTTGAAATAGACATTCTGTGACTATCTGTTGCTACAGCAGTTAAATAATTTTTGTCATCTACATTAGTTTGATGAAAATAAATTCCACTTAAATAATGCCGGGTTTCATCATTTGAAATCGAAAATTTGCATTTATTTAATAATTTTAAAAGTTGTTTAGATTTAAGTATAAATTCATTATCACTAAAATTTTCATCTGTTAGTGGAAATTCTGAAGCACTTATGCAATTTAAGTTAAATACAGACTTTTCAGACTCTAAATGAAGTTTATTTGTATTATTTAGTTTTAAATTGATTTTTTTTCCTGATGATAGTTTTCTAACTATATCATAAATTGTGGAAGATGTTGTCGTAGTTTTACCTTTTTCTAAGACCTCAATATTATTTACTTGATGAATAAATATTAAATCAAGATCTGTAGCTGTTATTATCAATTTGCTGTCTTGTACATCTAATAAAATATTAGATAGTATAGGAAGTGTGCTTCTTTTTTCTATGACTCCTTGACAATAACCTAGTGCCTGCTGAAGATCTTGCTGATTGACGTTAAACTTCATTTTCCTTACTGTTATAAAGTATCTGATTTTTTAACTTATTTATATTATCAATCATCTCAGGATTTTTTTCTTTTAATTTTTCAATTGTTTTTACAGAATGAATAATAGTCGTGTGATCTCTGTTTGAAAATTCTCTGCCTATTTCTGGTAAAGATTTTGAAGTTAATATTTTAGTTAAATATATTGCTGTTTGTCTTGGTCTTACTAAATATCTAGATCTACGTGAAGATAACATCTCATTTTTACTTATCTTAAAAAATTTACAAACTAAAGTTTGTATTAAATCTATTGTTACTTTATTTTCACCAAGATTTAATAAATCTTTTAATACTATCTTAGTCTCTGCAATATTTGGTATTTTGTTATATATTCTTGAAAATGATACTATACGATTAATAGCACCTACAAGTTCTCTAATACTATTAGTAATTTCTTTACTTAAAAAATCCTGTATTTCTTGAGAAATTTTTATTTGATCAGAATATAGATTATTTAGCTCTTCAGTTTTATTTTTTACAATTTTTTTTCTCAGTTCATAATCGGGTTTTTGTATATCAACAACTAAACCACCTGAAAATCTAGATTTAATTCTCTCTTGAATTCTTGACAATTTGTTTGGAGCTCTATCAGCGGATATTATTATTTGTGAACCTTTGTCAATTAAAGCATTAAATGTATGAAAAAACTCCTCTTGCATTGCCTCCTTTCCATTCATAAACTGGATATCATCTATTATCAGAACATCTGTATTTCTAAAATATTCCTTAAATTTAACCATGTCATTAGCTTTTATTGATTTTACAAACTGATACATAAATCTTTCAGCTGAAATAAACATTACCTTGTTATTTTTTTTAAGTTCTATTCATATCGCATTTAAAAGATGGGTTTTTCCCATACCAACACCACCATACAGGTAAAAAGGATTATAGTTAGAAATTTTTTCTGAGACTTTTAAAGATGCCTCAAAAGCTAATTTATTACTTATACCTGTTATAAAATTTTCAAATCGTTTATTTGGATCAATTCTATTATATTGAAGATAAGTATCTTTAATAAAAGAAATATTTTCTTTATCATCAAAATTATTTAATTTTGTTAATTTTAAATTCTCCACATGATCTTTTTGACTATTATTTAATTCTATTATTTTAAACTCTATTCTAATTAAGTTTTTATTATAATTTCTAATTATTTGAAGGATTTGATCTAAATATCTTGAGGTAATCCAGTCTCTTATAAATCTAGTTGGGACTGACAATAAAATATAATTATTAAATTCCTCTATAAATTTTATTTTTTTTAACCAGCTTTCATAAATATCCGATCCTAAATTTTTCCTCATCTCATCTTGAATTAAACTCCAATTAAACCCCGATGATTTTAAATTTTTAGAACTTTTGTTTATATTTATGTTACTCATTTTTATTTATGGGGATAATTTTGTTTAAAATTATAATTGATCTAATGCAACAAATAATTTTGAAAAAATAAAAAAAAATAAAATCTAAGATTGAAATTTTTTTTTTTAAAATCAAATTTTTTATTGACAGACATTACAAACCCAAATTCATAAAAATTAAATTTGAGATTGAAAACGTAATATTTTTTTTTTTACTAAATCTAAATGTTGTGTGAGTAAAAAAAATGATTATAGATTTAGTAGACCATAAAGTTGAATTAGTTGGACAACCTGGAGTGTTAAAATTTAAATAGCTGAGATTTTTTTTGTAATCCTAGACACGTTTCTTGATGCATTCTGTTTTTTAATTATACCAGTTTTAGCAATTTTCATTAGTTCAGAATTCAACTTAGGTAAGAATTTAAGAGCGTCTGATTTTTTTTTGGATTCAATTAATAAGTTCATCTTTTTTAAAGCATTTTTATATCTACTTTTTCTTGCCTTATTAACTAATGTTTGTTTTGATATTCTTCTTATTCTTTTGATTGCAGATTTAGTGTTAGCCATATGAGCAGGGGTATAGCTTGTGAAATTCTATAGGTCAATAAAATTTTTAACTATTTTGGCAAATGTTACAAAAATAAGATGCTCTATTAGAAATGTTTTTTTTTTGAATAATACCTAAACATCTGTGCCTTTTACACTTCATGCCTTTCCTTCCGTAGACTTTAAACTCCTTTTGAAATTCACCATCATTTCCAGAAATATTCTTAAAATCTCTTATACTTGACCCACCTTTATCAATTGCCTTTAAGAGAATTTTTTTTGAATTGAAGGCAATTTTTCGACATTCTATTTTTTTTAATAAATTAACTTTTTTAAATGGATTAATTTTACTCAAAAAAAGAATTTCACTCGCATAAATATTTCCAATTCCTGAAACAAATTTTTGATCAATTAAAAAATTCTTAATATTTTTTTTTTTACCTTTAAAATAAAAAGATATATATTTTTGATTAAATTTAAAATCAAATGGCTCTGGTCCAAATTTATCGAATCTTTTTCTTAACGAGACATTATCTTTTATTATTTCAAAAAAACCAAATCTTCTTGGATCATTATAAACAACCATTAAATCATCAAAGATTATTTTTACATGGTTATGTTTTTTTGGTAATTTTCGAGAACTATAAAAACTTGTATTAGTAATAGTGTTTTTTTTATCTTTATAAACAATATGTACGGTCCCCGACATGCCAAGATGTAACAAACAATATCCTCTATTAGACAAGCTTAGAATTATATATTTTGAAAATCTTCCAACTTTAGTTATTTTTTGGTTTTCAAGAAAACTTTCGAGAGACCGAGATATTCTAAATCTCAAATTTCTGTTTTTAACTATTACTTTTTTAACCTTTTTTTGTTGTATCTTCTTATCTAAAGATTGTCTTACTATTTCTACTTCTGGTAATTCTGGCATTTGATATTATATTCAATATATAATTTATTTTATGCAACAATATCTTCAAAATAAAAAAGGACTAGTTAAAAATGTATTTGATCAAGTATATGACAAATATGATTTAATGAATGATTTTATGTCATTAGGAATCCATCGATTATGGAAAAAAAATCTCATACATTTAATGAGCCCATCACCTGATCATAAGCTAATTGATGTGGCTTGTGGCACTGGGGATATAGCAAAACTTTTTTTAAAAAATACACACAAATTGTCGAAAGTGACTTGTGTTGACCCGAATAGTTACATGATTGAAAAGGGAAGACAAAAACTTAAAAATTATAAAAATTTAAATTGGATAATTGCGTCTGCAGAAAATCTTCCCTTAAACGATAATTCTTTTGATTTCTATACAATTAGTTTTGGGTTGAGAAATACTAAGAATATTCAAAAATCACTAGCTGAAGCTTATCGAGTATTAAAACCTGGGGGTCGTTTTTTGTGTCTTGAATTTTCAAAAATACAGAATTCGAATCTAGAATTTATTTATAAAAATTACTCTAAATTAATTCCCTCTATTGGTAAATTTGTTGTAGGTGAAAAAAAACCTTATGAATATCTCGTAAAAAGTATTGAAAACTTTGTAAATCAGGAGGAGTTAATAGAGCTTATGCTTAAAAGTCACTTTGAAGAATGTAATTATAGAAACTTATCAGGTGGTATAGTTTCCATACATAGTGGATGGAAAGTTTAATGATAAAAAAAATAATTACCCTACTTCAACTTGGCAGGAAAATAGCTAAATCAGATATACTTAATATTATTTCGAAATTCAAAAAGCCTCCTTTCTTTATAATAATAATATTTAATATTTTATCATTTTCTTTTTCTTCAAAAAAAAAGATTGATACTCACAAAGACGAGGGTGAAAGATTATCTAACTCTTTAGAGTCAATGGGTACAACTTTTATTAAACTTGGTCAATTTTTAGCAACAAGACCTGATATTATCGGGGAGGAGTTATCAAAAAAACTAGAAAACCTCCAGGATAAACTTCCACCTTTTTCATTAGATGAAGCAAAAAAAATAATCAGAGATGATCTGGGTGAAGATACTTTTAACTCAATCATCAACTTAAGCGAGCCAGTTGCTGCAGCTTCAATTGCACAAGTACATAAGGCACAAATTAATGATAATGGAACAATCAAAGATGTAGCTATAAAAATTTTACGTCCTAACATTAAAAAGATATTTAATGAGGAAATTGACGCTATTATGCTGTTTGCTTTTTTAGTTGAGTCATTTTTAAAAAAAACAAAAAGACTAAAATTAATAGAAGTTGTTTTCTTACTAAAAGAAATTACAAATTTAGAGATGGACCTTAGATTTGAAGCTGCAGCTGCTAATGAATATGCTGAAAATACTAAAAACGATGTAGGTTTTAGAGTTCCACAAATTTATTGGAATTTTACAAGTGAGAATGTAATGACTTTAGACTGGGTGGAAGGAGTTTCTATTAGAGAAACTGAGGAGCTAAAAAAAAGAAATTTAAGCACCGAAAAGATTGCAGAAAATATTATTCAAAACTTCCTAAGACATGCTGTGAGAGATGGTTTTTTTCATGCAGATATGCATCAAGGAAATATTTTTATTGATAACAATGGTCATATTGTACCAATTGATTTTGGCATCATGGGTAGATTAGATAAGATGAGTAAAAGATTTTTAGCTGAAATTCTCTTTGGTTTTATTCAAAGAGATTACCGTAAAGTTGCCGAGGTTCACTTATTGGCTGGATTAGTACCAAAAGAAGTTCCAATTGACGATCTTTCACAGGCTCTAAGATCTATTGGTGAGCCAATTTTTGGTCAATCAGTTAAAGATATTTCCGGTGGTAAATTACTCAAACAATTATTTGATGTAACTGAAAAATTTAATATGCAAACTCAACCACAACTTTTAATGTTACAAAAAACGATGGTTGTAGTTGAAGGAGTAGCAAGGAAATTAAATCCAAACACAAATATATGGACAACATCAAAGCCTGTACTTGAAAACTGGCTTAAAGAAACCAAAGACCCTTTAAAAACAATCAATGAAACCCTTCAAAGTACATCTGAGGTAATTAAAAGATTGCCTGATCTTCCAGAAATTATGGACAAAGCTAATCAAGCTCTAACTTATCTAGCAAGCGGAGAAATTCCACAAAACTCAAATTCTTATTCTGCCTTAAATACAAAAAAAACAGAGATGGTTGCTTTTAGAAATCAATCTATTATAGGTTTATTAGTTCTCGTAATTTTAGGTCTATTAGTATTTTAATTAAACCAATGAAAGATTTAACTGATAAAAAAGTTTTGTTTATTATATGTGGTGGAATTTCTGCTTACAAAAGTCTTGAAACAATTAGATTATTAAAAAAAAATAATGCGCAAATCAAAACTATTTTAACTAAGAGCGCAAAAGAATTCGTTACTCCATTATCTGTCGCTTCACTTTCACAAAACAAGGTTTACGATGACCTTTTCAATGTTGAAAATGAATCAGAAATGGATCATATTGCTTTATCAAGATGGGCGGATGTAATAATTGTTGCACCAGCAACTGCAAATACTATTGCGAAATTAAGCCAAGGATTAGCTGAAGATTTAGCCTCAACGGTGTTACTTGCGTCAAATAAACAAATATTTTTAGCTCCGGCTATGAACGTTAGAATGTGGCAACACGAGTCGACTAAAGAAAACCTGAAAAAATTAGAGAGTTATGGTTACAAATTTATTGGCCCTGATATCGGAGATATGGCTTGTGGTGAGTATGGTGAAGGCAAAATGTCAGAACCTAATGAAATTTTGAATAAAATTTATATCTATCTAAATCCTAATAATAAAAATAAAAAAATTAAGGCTTTAGTGACTGCGGGACCTACTAAAGAATTTATCGACCCAGTCAGATATTTATCAAATGAATCAAGTGGAAAACAAGGCTATGAAATTGCAAGATCTTTAAGTGAAAGAGGATTTGAGACTACCCTAATTTCAGGTCCAACAAATCTAAAAGTTGAAAAGAATATTAAATTAATTAGAGTTGAAACAGCAGAGGAAATGTTTAGAGCAACTCAAAAGAGTTTGCCAACAGATATAGCAATTTTTTCAGCTGCTGTTTCAGATTTTCGAGTAAAAGATATAAGTGACACTAAAATAAAAAAAAAAGACAATCTTGTGATTAACTTGGAAAAAAATGCAGATATTCTTAGTTACGTTTCAAATCACAATTCCATGAGGCCCAAACTAGTAATTGGATTTGCTGCAGAAACTAATAATTTAGATGAAAATGCAATTAATAAAATGATGAGTAAAAACTGTGATTGGATTATCGCTAATGACATCTCAAAAAACAATTCTGGATTTAATAGTGACTATAACGAGGTAACAATCCATTATAAAGATTTTAAAAAGAAGCAAGAAAAACTAGCATATAAAAAAAAATCCTTAATATCTGATGAAATAGTAAATAGAATCGTTAATCAAATGAATTAATGGTAAAAGTTTTAATTAAAAAGATAGATCCCTCTGTAGAACTTCCATCTTATAAAACTGAAGGAGCGTCAGGGATGGATATAATGGCTTTTTTAAAAAAACCTATAGAAATAAAACCAAAAACATCCTCTGTAATCTCAAGTGGTCTTTTAGTTGCTTTTTCAGAAGATTATGAGATTCAAATTCGACCAAGATCAGGACTTGCTGCAAAAAATAATATAAGTGTTTTAAATACTCCAGGGACAATAGATAGTGATTACAGGGGTGAATTAAAGATTATTCTCTATAATCATGGTCATAAGAGTTTTATTGTTAATAATGGAGATAGGATTGCACAAATGGTTTTAATGCCTATTGTTAAAATGGAATTAGAGGAAAGTGATCATTTGCCACTAAGTGTAAGAGGTGATGGGGGGTTCGGCTCAACAGGTAAATGAATTTAAAATTAAATAAAAGTCAAATTGAAAGATTCTCAAGACAAATTATTTTAAAAGACATTGGTATCTTAGGTCAAAAAAAGATAATTCAGTCAGAAGTTTTAGTAATAGGAATGGGTGGTTTAGGATGCTCAGTTGCTGAGTTTTTGACTAGAGCTGGTATTGGCGGATTGGGAATAGTAGACCCAGACAAAGTTGATCTTTCAAATATCCATCGTCAAAGTCTTTATGATATTAGCGATTTAAGAAAACCTAAGGTTTTTGCTGCAGAAAAAAAATTAAAAAAAATAAATATAAAGACAAAAATTAAATCTTATAAAATAAAGTTAAATCAATCAAACTATAAAAAAATTTTTGATAAATATGATTATATTGTGGATGGATCAGATAATTTTGATACCAAGTTTTTAATTAATGACATTAGTAAAAAGACAAAAAAATTTCTTGTTACTGGTGCAATAAGTAAATTCGACGGTCATATTTTTGTTTTTGACTTTCGAATAAAAAAAACACCTTGTATTAGATGTTTTTTTCAAGAAGAAAAAATTACGGATAATGTATTAAATTGTGAATATGATGGTATTCTTGGGACAGTCGCAGGCGTAATAGGCACCATCCAGGCAAATGAGATTTTAAAAAAGATACTAACTATAGGAAAAAATTTAAGTGGTTATGTGATGATTATAGATTTGTTAAATTTAAATTTTAGAAAAGTAAAATTAAATAAAATTAAAAATGCCCAAGACATTAAAATTTAAAAAATTAATCGCAATCTTTTTTTTAATTTTTTTTTCTTCTACGTCATTTTCAGATGAGATATTTTTATCTTTAAAAAAAAATAAAGTTAATGTTAGATATGGACCGAGTTTTGAATCACCAATTAAGTATATTTATAAAAAAAAAAATTTGCCAATAAAACAAATAGATAAAAAAGAAAATTTTAGAAGAATTATAGATCAAAAAAATAATAGTGGATGGATACATATTTCTCAGTTAGAAAAGATAAATTCTGTTATACCTCTAACCGATAAAATTTTATTTAAAAAACCATCTTATTTTTCAAAACCGATTGCAAAGATAAAAAAAGGAAGAGTTTTGTTAGTAAAAAAATGCAATGAAAACTGGTGTAAAGTAAAAACAAAAAAAATTGAAGGATGGATTGATATAAATAATCTTTGGGGAAAGACACCTATTATCAAGAAAAATTAAGACCTAACGGACCTATTTTTGTTGTACACAAACATCTTTAATAACAGGTGTATTTGCACAATCTCCACATTTAGTTTTTTGTACAATGCATCCATCATCAAGTATCTCAACATCTACAACTTTATCACATTTTGAACAAGTTGAAGAAATTGTAAGACCGCATTTTTTACAATTATAATTTTCTATTATCATAATTTAAAAAATAAATTTTTTTTAAAATAACTTCAAGTTAAATCAGTGCAAATGATAATTGTTTGCAAAAAAAAAATTTTTTATGCGGTTATTTGTTATTAATAATAATCATTCTCAACGATTATTTTTTAGTTTTGCTAGCCCACCATTTATCCAAAATAAAATACCAAACTGAGTTAGCTATCGGTTCTACTATTGCATCAGTTAATGCTATAACAAAAGAAACATCTGCTACCAACATTAATACTGTTATTGCGATTGCAAAATGACCTATAGTGTAAACAATCGTTCTTAATATTGATCCACGATTATTGTTATATATGTTTCCGGCAGCTTTAAATATTCCAGAAGTTAATTCCATATTATGTCTTGAAAGGACTATCAAGAACACACGCAACTAAATGTATTCTCGCCTGTTCTCCTCCATTAAAAAAATTGTGATATTTTGTATTATTTGTAATCCAAACTTTTCCATCTGCAGGTAAATGTTTTGCAACATTTTCAATTACCATTGAGCAGCCTTGATTTGTAATAATTGGGACATGCAATCTACACTCAGGGTCTTTATGCCAGCTAAGAGTTGACCTTGGTTCTTTAAGTAAAAGTCTTACCCTTCCAAGCTTAAATTTTTTACATAACGTTTCGTAAACTTCTTTAAAATAAGTTTTTTCGAACTCAGGTAAAAGTTGCGTATATTTTGACTCATCTATATCTACATCTCTAGAAACTTCTTTTCCACTTTCATCCGCAATAGTCCAGTATTTACCTCTAATATTATTTCCATTAATTGAATTCACGTCGTTTGGAATCTGATTCAGTGGGATTGCACCAAAATGCGTAACTCCTGGCGTGTTAAATTTTTTTTCTTTTAAAATTAATTCTAAATCTTTTCTAAGTCTGCTTATATCAAATTTAAGATTAGGAACTTCATAAAAGTCTTCAAAAGATACTTTGGGATTGTTTAATGCAGTTTCCATATTTTATTAATTTAACTTAAGATCAAATCTGTCAGCATTCATGACTTTCACCCATGCCGCAACAAAATCATTAATAAATTTATCCTGAGAGTCATCACATGCATAGACTTCAGCTAAAGCTCTTAATTGCGAGTTTGATCCAAATATCAAATCCACTCTTGTTCCTTTCCATTTGTTTTTTTTTGTTTTTCTATCAGATCCCTCAAAAACCTGTTCTGATTTGTCAATTTCTTTCCAAGTTGTGTTCATATCTAATAGATTAGTAAAATAATCATTCGTAAGTGTGCCTGATTTTTTAGTAAAAACCCCATATTTCGAGCTATTATAATTTGTATCTAATACTCGCATTCCTCCAATTAATACTGTCATTTCTGGTGCAGTAAGACCCATCAGTTGAGCCTTATCAATTAATTTTTCCTCTGCAGAAATATTCGTTGACACATCTTTTAAGTAATTTCTAAAACCATCTGCTTGGGGTTCTAGAAGACTAAATGAGTTTATATCTGTCTGATCTTGTCTTGCATCACCTCTACCTGGTGAAAATGGGACTTTAATTTTATATCCTGCCTTTTTTGCAGCCATTTCAACACCTACTCCACCTCCTAAAACAATCAAATCAGCCATTGAGACAGTTCTTTTTTTGTTATCAAATTGTTTTTTTATTTTTTCAAAAGCTGAAATGACTTTTGATAATTTTTTTGGATTATTAACCTCCCAATTTTTTTGAGGTTCCAACATAATTCTTGCACCATTTGCTCCACCTCTTTTATCGGAACCCCTAAACGTTGATGCTGAAGCCCATGCAGTTGAAACCAAATCTGAAATCGAAATTTTTGACTTTATAATTTTAAGTTTCAAATCATTAATGTCTTTTGTTTTTAGTTTATATTTTGGTTTATCAATTGGATCTTGCCAAATCAATTCCTCTTTAGGTACATCACCACCCAAATAACAGGCTCTTGGTCCCATGTCTCGATGAGTTAATTTAAACCATGCTCTTGCGAACGCATCGTGGAACTCTTTTGGATTTTTATGAAAATGTTTAGTAATCGGTCCATAACTTGAATCAACTTTTAAAGAAATATCAGTTGTTTGCATCATTGGAGGATGTAAAACATTTTTATCATGAGCATCAGGTACCATTTTTATTTCTTGACCATTTTTCTTTGGAGTCCATTGATGAGCACCTGCAGGACTTTTAGTAAGTTCCCACTCATGTCCATAAAGACAATCTAAGTAACCCATATCCCATTTAATTGGGTTCTGTGTCCATGCTCCCTCTATACCACTACTTATTGTATCGATACCTTTGCCTGATTTATAACCACTATTCCATCCAGTTGCTTGATCTTGAATTTTTGATGCTTCAGGATCAGGTCCTTTATGGGACTCAGGAGCTGCGCCATGTGATTTTCCAAAAGTATGTCCTCCTGCAACTAAAGCAGCTGTCTCATAATCATTCATTGCCATTCTTCCAAATGTCTCTCTGATATCGTGAGCTGCAAGAATGGGGTCAGGATTTGCATCTGGTCCTTGAGGATTTACATAAATTAAACCCATATGTGATGCTCCAAGTGGCTGCTCCAATTCTCTTTTACCACTATACCTTTCAACACCTAACATTTCTTTTTCTGAACCCCAGTATATATCATCCTCTGGTTCCCAAATATCCTCTCTACCTGCCCCAAAACCGAATGTTTTAAATCCCATTGAGTCTAAAGCCACGTTCCCAACTAAAATAAAGAGATCTGCCCATGAAATTTTCTTTCCATATTTCTGTTTTATGGGCCATAAGAGTAATCTTGCTTTGTCTAAATTCACATTATCTGGCCATGAATTTAAGGGAGCAAATCGTTGATTGCCCGTACCAGCTCCACCTCTACCATCTCCTGTTCTATATGTTCCTGCTGCATGCCATGCAAGTCTGATAAAAAGTGGACCGTAGTGTCCATAATCTGCTGGCCACCATTCTTGAGAATTTGTCATTAATTTTTTTAAATCACTTTTTAAAGCTTTAAAATTAAGTTTCTTAAATTCTTTTGAATATTTAAATTTTTTATCCATTGGATTAGTCAAACTTGAATGTTGACTTAAAATTTTTAGATTTAAACTATTTGGCCAAAAATCCCTGTTTGTTTGACCTCTTCCAGCAGAAAACTTAGCAGGTGTGCCTACACCAGTATAAGGGCATTTGCTTAGTTCTTGATTTTTAAAAGATTTATTTTTTAAGTTTTCGGTGCTCATAATGTTCCCCAAATTAGTTGTAGTTTATAATGATTCTAAAAAGGTGTCAATTGTATAAAAATGACGCTTAAATATTATATAAGATTAATCACCAAGTTTTACTAAAACTTCAACTGACTTAATTTTTTTTCCATCAATCTTCTTTTTAATATTAATAGGTCCAACATCACAGTTTTCTAGATCAATTAGTTTTTCCTCTTTCAAATCATAAAAATGATGATGTTCAGTAGTATTAGTGTCAAAATATGTTTGAGTAGAATTAATGGGTATTTGTTTAAGATAACCTTTTTTTTCAAAGGCGTGCACTGTATTATATATAGTTGCTAAAGAAATCTTATTCTTAGTCTGATCTTTTATTTTGATAGCTAAATCATTAATAGTAAAATGAAAAGTTTTCTTAGTTTCAAATAAAATCTCACATATTTGAAGTCTTTGTTTAGTGGGCCTTAGACCAGAATTTCTCAATTTTTCTATATATTTCACGTAATTGTTTTGTTACTTAAAATTGTTCTAAACTACTATTAAAGTATATTATATATAGGTAAAATCAAGTAAATAAGAGTAATCAATTTTATGAAAAAAAACTCGTACTCTTACGATGAGCTTATTAACTGCGGTGAAGGTAAATTATTTGGCCCGGGTAATGCAAAATTACCCCTTCCACCCATGCTTATGTTTGATAGAATTACAGAAATTAATGATACAAGTGGTGCTTTTAGTAAAGGGTATTTAAAAGCTGAATTAGACATTAAAAAAAACTTGTGGTTTTTTGATTGTCATTTCAAAGATGATCCTGTTATGCCAGGATGTCTCGGGCTTGATGCTATGTGGCAACTTGTAGGTTTTTACTTAGGTTGGATTGGCAACCCTGGAAAAGGAAGAGCGCTTGGAGTAGGAGCAGTAAAGTTTACAGGAGAAGTTTTACATAATGTTAAATTAGTTAAATATGAGATTGATATGAAAAAAATTATGTCACCAGGAGGGACTACAGTTGGTTTAGCTAATGGTATAGTTTTTGCCGATGAAAAGAAAATTTATTCTGCTGATAATTTAAAAGTAGGATTGTTCAAATAATGAGAAGAGTAGTAATTACAGGTTTAGGGATAGTATCTTGTTTAGGAAATAATCAAAAGGAAGTACACCAATCTCTTTTGAGTTCCAAATCAGGAATTTCGTTTAGCGAAGAATATAAGGAACATAATTTAAAGAGCCATGTTCATGGTAAACCAAAAATTAAACTTGAGGACTATATTGACAGAAAAACAATAAGATTCATGGGTTCTGGATCAGCTTATAATTACATAGCAATGAAAGAAGCTATCACAGACTCAGGACTGGAGGAAAAAGAAGTAAGCAACTTCAAAACTGGAATTGTAATGGGTTCAGGTGGACCCTCAATTGAAAATGTAATTTTAGCAGCAGACAAAACTAGAGCTAAAACTCCAAAATTAATGGGTCCTTTTATTGTTCCTAGAACTATGGCTAGCACAGCCTCAGCAACACTTGCTGTTCCATTTAAAATAAAAGGGACAAACTATACAATGAGCTCTGCATGTGCAACGAGTGGACACTGTATTGGAAATGCAATGGAATTAATTCAAATGGGAAAACAGAATATTGTTTTTGCAGGAGGAAGTGAAGAAATTCATTGGGCAATGACTGCGATGTTTGATGCAATGACCGCCTTATCATCAAAATATAATGACACACCAGAAAAAGCATCTAGAGCTTATGATAAAAATAGAGATGGGTTTGTAATTGCAGGAGGTGGAGGAGTACTTGTACTTGAAGAATATGAACACGCAAAAGCTAGGGGAGCTAAAATTTATGCTGAATTAACTGGTTATGGAGCAACTTCAGATGGATATGATATGGTTGCTCCATCAGGTGAAGGGGCTGTAAGATGTATGAAAATGGCAATGGCGACGATTAAGAATAAGGTTGATTACATAAATACACACGGTACATCAACACCAGTTGGAGATATTACTGAATTGAATGCAGTAAAAGAAACTTTCGGAGATCAAATTCCTAAAATAAGCTCAACAAAATCTTTATCAGGGCACCCTTTAGGAGCTGCATCTGTACATGAGGCTATATATTGTTTAATAATGATGAAAAATAATTTTATAGCCGGATCAGCAAATATAATTGAAATGGATGATGAAGCTAAAAAATTTCCAATAGTCGATAAAACTGAGACTGGTATTAATTTAAATACGGTTATGTCAAATAGTTTTGGTTTTGGCGGCACTAACGCGGCTTTAGTTTTTGAAAAGGTATAATTATGAGTTTAATGAAAGGTAAAAAAGGATTGATTATGGGTGTGGCCAATGAAAGATCTATTGCCTGGGGAATTTCACAAAAACTTGCTAATGAAGGTGCTGAACTTGCTTTTACTTATTTAGGAGACGCCTTAAAAAAAAGAGTTATTCCTTTAGCAGAAAAATTAAACTCAAAAATAACTTTTAGTTGTAATGTTGAAGAAAAAGAAGATGTTATAAAATTATTTAAAGATGTGAAATCTCATTGGAATGAGATTGATTTTGTGGTTCACGCAGTTGCATTTTCTGATAAAGCAGAATTATCTGGTGAATATTTAAATACAACGAGAGAAAATTTTCTTAGAAGCATGTTAATTTCCTGCTTTTCATTCACTGAAGTTGCAAAAGAAGCTTCAAAAATTATGAAAAAAGGCGGTAGTATGTTAACTTTAAGTTATGAGTCTACCAAAGCCATTCCTAATTATAATGTAATGGGTGTTTGTAAATCTGCTCTTGAAGCAAGCGTTAAATACTTAGCAAGAGATCTAGGTGCTAAAGGCATGAGAGTAAATGCTATAAGTGCAGGCCCAATTAAAACATTAGCAGCTTCTGCTATAGGGGATGCAAAATTTTTATATAAATGGAATGAAGATCATTCTTTCCTCAAAAGAAATGTTGATATTCACGATGTTGGTAATTCAGCATTGTATCTATTAAGTGACCTTGCAAATGGTGTAACTGGTGAAATTCATTATGTAGATGCAGGATACAATAAAGTTGGAATGCCAGATCCAAAAAATATTTCTTAAATTAATTTTTTTTTAAAAAAAACAATATCAGAAACGTTGTTATCTGTTTTTTTGTCTTTCATAATTCCTTTATGAATAAAAATTGAGTCTATATTTCTCATCAAGGTTTTTTGATCACTTTCATTTAGAACTTCTGATTTAAAAAGCTTTTTTTTTTTTAATTTTTCAACTATTTGAGAAATAAATAATTCATTTTTTGTATCATTAAGAGTTGAGTAATATTCTGGATGCTTATAGTCCTCGATAATGTATAAACCTCCGTTATCTAAAAATTTAAAAAAAAATTTTAGATTATGAATAATGTCTGATAGAAAATGAGAACCATCATCTATTATAATCCTAAATCGAATGTTTTTAATTTTTTTTTCGATTTTTTTAAGATCTTTAATATTAGTTGTATCACAATTTAGAAAAGTAATTTTTTTGGATTTATACTCAAATTTAAAATTTTTATCCAACCCAAATATATTTGCATTTTCAAAATATTTACTGAATGCAGCTATAGAAGCTCCTTTCCAAGCACCAATTTCTAATAAATCAAATTTTTCATTTTTGAATTCATTAAAGTATTTCTCATAAAATTGACCAAAACTATGTCCTATTATTTTTTCTTTTTTTTTGTCATAAGGATGTTTTATTAAAGTCCCTTTATCTGACCCAAAATGATTAAATAAATAATTAAGATTATTTGTTTCGATAGGATAATTATCTAAATCAATTTTTTTTTTTATGTAATAAAGGGCTTTTTTATAATACCAACTTAATTTTTTCATATTTCGAAAAACACATCAAATCGTGATAAAAAAGTTTTGTAGATATTAAATATTTGCTTGTTTAATAGACAATTTAACTTTACCTCTATCAAAACCAATTACTTTAACTTTTACTTCATCACCTTCTTTGACAACATCAGTTACTTTAGCAACTCTTTTATCTGCAAGTTCTGAAATATGAACTAGTCCATCTTGTTTTCCTAGGAAGTTAACAAATGCACCAAACTCCATAATCTTCATAACTTTTCCAGAATAAATTTTATTTAACTCCGCTTTGGCAGTGATATCTTTGATCATTTGCATAGCAATATTTCTAGACTCTTCATCTGGAGCAGCGACTGTTACTACGCCCTCATCATTTACGTCAACTTTAGCACCTGATTTTTCAACTATCTCTCTTATAGTTGCTCCACCTTTTCCAATCACAGCAGCAATATCTTTTTTATCAACATTTATTTTTTCCATTTTTGGGGTGTGTTTTCCAACATCAGCTCTTGAAGCTGACAATGCTTTATTCATTTCTCCTAAGATATGAACTCTTCCATCTTTGGCTTGATTTAATGCCTGTTCCATTATTTCAAATGTAATACCAGTTATTTTAATATCCATTTGAAGTGAGGTAATTCCGTCTTTAGTTCCAGCAACTTTAAAGTCCATGTCACCTAAATGATCTTCATCACCTAAAATATCTGACAAGACACTGAAATCATCGCCCTCTTTGATTAAACCCATTGCAATACCAGCAACTGGTTCTTTAATCGGCACACCTGCATCCATCAATGCTAATGATGTACCACAGACAGTAGCCATTGAAGATGAACCATTAGACTCTGTAATCTCCGAAACTACTCTAAAAGTATAGGGAAACGCTTCTTTTGATGGCAATGAAGAATGTATCGCTCTCCATGCTAATTTACCGTGTCCTATTTCTCTTCTGCCAGTTCCAATTCTTCCTGTTTCTCCAACTGAAAAAGGTGGAAAATTATAATGAAGCATGAATCTTTCTCTTTGTAATCCATCTAAACTCTCAATTCTTTGTTCATCATCCGATGTACCTAAAGTAGCTGTCACGATTGCCTGTGTTTCTCCTCTGGTAAATAAAGCAGAGCCATGAGTTCTTGGTAAAATACCAACTTCACAAGATATAGGCCTTACATCAGATAATCCTCTACCATCAATTCTATTTTTATTTTTTAGA
>MDTE01164506.1_pt1 | contig 24767 bp, 33 predicted proteins | sample 811231 | NCBI WGS metagenome assembly MDTE01 (sample SAMN05326651, study PRJNA326480) | marine metagenome | isolation source: seawater | place: Indian Ocean: Red Sea | collected 2010 | reverse complement strand
TTTAGGATTAGCCACTGTGGCATCCACAGGATTATTTGCAGACTTAGGTAGTAGACCAGTAATAACTTTATCTAATTCTGTATTACAATATGATGGCACATCAGTTAATTTAGCAAACATAGGCGCACAAGGACCAACAGGACCCACAGGAGCAACAGGAGTAAGTGTTACAAATGCAAGTGTTAATGGTGCAGGTAGTTTAATATTAACATTAAGTAATGCCTCAACAATTAACGCAGGAAATGTAACTGGGCCACAAGGAGCCGCAGGTTCTAACGGAACTAATGGAACAGATGGTATTAGTATCACTAATACAAGTATAGTGGGAAGCAATTTAGTTGTAACACTTTCAAATACTTCTACTATCGATGCAGGTAATGTAAGAGGACCAGCAGGCCCAACAGGTGCTACAGGCCCACAGGGAATACAGGGACCAGCAGGACCACAAGGTAATGTAGGTATTCAAGGACCAGCAGGTAATGTATTAGTAACATCAAGTAACTCTGCACCAAGTGGTGCTAGTGAAGGACAAATGTGGTATGCCACAGACGATGGTCATACTTACATATATATTGATAGCAGTTGGGTCCAAGCAAACCCAGGACAAGATCCACAGACACTTAGTTTGGCAGGTAATGTTTTAACCATAAGTGGCAGTAACAGTAGTGTAAATTTAAGTAGTTTTGCAGACGAACTTAATGATATAATTAATGATACTTCACCACAATTAGGCGGCGACTTATATACTAACGGTTTTGATATCAAAACTGAAAGCAATCAAAACATAGACTTAGATCCACACGGAACAGGACTTGTAGTATTTAAAGGTAATTCTACAAAAGGTGCAGGACAGTTTAAATTAAATTGTGAGAATAACTCACATGGTATAATAATTAAAGGACCTCCACATAGTGCGGCGGCTAGTTACACATTAACATTACCAAACAATGATGGTAATGCAGACCAAGTTTTAAAAACAGACGGTTCAGGAAACTTAGCATGGGTCGACCAAACAGGTGGCGGTGGTTCTGGTGATATTACTAAAGTTTATATCACAGCAGGTGCAGGCCTAACAGGAACTGTAACAACTGATAGTGGGGATCACAACCAAACATTAGCACTAAACACCACAGGAGTATCAGCAGGAACTTATGGTAATGCAACCACTGTTCCACAGATAGCAGTTGATACATATGGTAGAATAACATCTGTTAGTAATGTTACTGTATCAGGTGGTGGTGGCGGTGGTTCACAGAATCTATTTGATAAGATTGCAGTGGCAGGACAATCAACAGTAGAAGCAGATGGAACCTCAGACACATTAACACTTGTTGCAGGTAGTGGTATATCTATTACTACTGACGCAGGTAGTGATTCTGTAACATTTACAACAGCAGGTGGCGGAAGTAGTGCAACAGTTCAAAGATTCAAACTAAATTATAATTCAAGTGGACAGTTGGCATCAACATCAAATCTTACTAGTTTAATTGATAGTGTCAGTATTGATAGTGCTAGTGGTGGCGATGTAACTGTAACCTTTGATAGCACAATAAATTATCCACCAGCATCAGTTATGATGTATGGTTATGATTATGCAAACAACAAATACTCAATGGTGCCAGCAGAAACAACAATGGCATTGAGAGAAATAGCAGGAGGTGGATCAAGCGGTTCACCAACATTATTCAGCGGCTCATCGAGCATAGCATTAAAACTAAGATTAAGAGAAACTGAAACAGGAGCAAGTAGAAGTTTTGGAACAACAACTCATGCATGGATTCAATTTGTAATCTACGAATAGGGGAACACTAAATGGCTCTAAGCAATTACAAGTCTACACAAGTTGAACTAAATGTCCCAAATAAAGTATTAGGCACAAGTATATCAGCAGTAAGCGGACAAGCATACTGGCCACATGCCAATGGCTCAGGTGACCAATGGTATGAAGGTGCTGGTGCTACTAAAAAATATTGGCGTTGGACTATTACTTTTTCGGTTACTGCTCAATCACATGGTTCCCATTTAACTAGAGATGACTTTTCATTTAACGGACTAGATGTAGTAGTTGGCGATTGGATCGCTATGGCATCAAGTGGACTGTGTTGGAAAGTAGTTTCTGTATCAGCAAAGACTGTAAATAGTGTTACATGTGTTGTAGAGGATTGGTTAAGATACAATACATTTAGAGCATCAACAGGTAATGGTGCACCAACCACAGGTTCAGCAGTAGTATTCTCATTGAACGAAAAAGGTATTCCTATGCTAGATCCTTTACCTGCAACAGTAAGTTCTAGTTTTTATGCCACAGTTGCAAGTAGATTTGAATACTTAAATCCACAACAAAACTACGTCTTAGAACAAACGTCGCACGGTCTAAGCAAAGGAGATATAGTTGCAGTATCAAGTGCAGGTTTTTCTAAAGCAAATACATCTACAATGAGTAAAATGATAGGCGTAGTTACAGAAGCAGGCCCAGGTCCTGACCAATTTATGATATTACCTAACAATCAAATAATAGACTTTGAACCTGCTATTCCAGGCACACAAGGTGATTACATATACGTTAGCAGTAGCGGAGAATTTACTACAAGTGATACAGGTAAAATTGCTTTTCTTAAGATACAAAATGCTATACCCACAGAACTTACAGGTAATGTAGATGGACCAACACTACCAAGTGGGCATACTATCAAACTAAATGATCAAACATTAACATTTACAGGTGGCGGTAATTTAACAGCAGAGTCTGTTAGAAATCAAATTAATGCTATAACTTCAAATACAAGTGTTACAGCATCAACAACTGCTACACCTACTGTAATTAATTCAGATGGACCTAACACCATATACGGATTAGTAGGTGGTTACACACCTTTCAGTGCATATTTTAACACAGGAAGTGGTAACACATTAGTAAACTTTACAACAAATGGTTCTCAATATGCAGGAGTATCAACGCCAGAAGATATGAAAACTGATATTGAAGCGGCAGGTATTGCTAATTTAACTGTAAGTGCAACAGCAACAGTTTTAACATTAACTGAAGCAAGTGGTAACGCAATAAATATTTTTAATGGTAATGCAGATACAGGCGGTTACAATTATGTAGGTGCAAGTAATGTCTCAGGATTAGATGCTACCACAAGTGCAACAGGAACAGTTCGTCTTAAACTAACAAGAGCAAACGGCGGTCCTATAGATATATACGAATCAACAGAATTCTTTAGAAATAATATTGGAATTGCTAGTGGACATACAGGTATGTTCCCTTTGGCAATGAACATAGAGCAAGGTATAAGAACAGGCGGAACAACACTTGTAGGAACTATTAGTGCCAGAGATGCCTTAAGTGCCCAAGCAGGAGACCAAGCATACGTTACCAATGCAGGTGATGGTGAGTGGGGACTATTTTTATATACTGGTGCTTCATGGGTTGAAATAAGCAACCAAGATAGTGCAACTGTAGATGCTAAAACTTTAACAACTACATTCACAATGCCTGCAGGAGGATTTGGTAACAGCACAACAAACAACCTAGGTAACATATCACAAGGAAGAAAAATAACATCAGTCAGTGTAGAAGTTCATACAGCCTTTTCAGGTTACTCTGGTAGCACATTGCCAAACATAGAAGTAGGAACAGTTTCAGATCCAGATCAATTCTGCGATAGTCCAAGCAACGACTTAACAGAAACAGGAGACTTTATGTGCATGCCAGAGTTTATTCATCCAGCAACTGCTTCACAGGAATTGACACTTCGTGCAAGATGCAATCATTATCAAGCATCTGCAGGAAATGTCACAGTCAAAGTTACATACGTTTAAGAGTATGTAGTTATCTAAAATTCACAAAAAAGATAAATATACATAACGTCAGGAGGTAAACTTCAGATGTTATCGATAACGCAAAAATACATGTATTAGGAGAAACAAATGGCTGACATTAAAAACTTTGGTATCAAAGGTATTGCGTCAGATGTTCAAATGGGAAAAAGCGGTGGTCGTCTTAAATACGACAGCGGCAACTCTCGTTTCGATGTAACGCAATCTAATGGTAGCACGTTAGAAAACATTCGTTTCGGAACTGTAGAAAGCGGAACGTGGAACGGAACCGCTATAGCAACAACATATGGTGGACTAGGAGGAAACTTCTCAGGTTCAACAGGTGTTCTTACTATTAGTAGTGGAACCGTTTCGGCGGGTTCAGTCGCACTAGGCTCTCAGGTATCTGGTCAACTACCAGTTGCTAATGGGGGAACAGGTGCCGCAAACGCCGGAGATGCTAGAACGAATCTAGGTCTTGGGACGATTGCGACTCAAGCCAGCAATAGTGTAAACATTGATGGTGGAGCGATTGACGGCACAGTTATAGGTGGATCATCTGCGGCGGCAGGTAGTTTTACAACTATTAACGCCTCAGGAGCAATCACTGGTGACTTAACAGGAACGGCGGCAAATGCCACAGCATTTACAAGTGCTGTTACCGTTGCTTTGTCAGGTGATGCTACAGGTTCAGCAACATTCACAGGTGCAGGTAATACTGCCACTATTGCAACAACATTAGCAACAGTTATGGGAAGCGGAAATGCCGCAACTACTCCAGGTAGTTTCGGAACATCATCTGCTATACCAGTTATTCATGTTGACAATCATGGTAGAATTACACAGGTAGATACTGCATCTATTTCAACTTCATTTACACTAGCAGGTCAGAGTGGATCATCAGCAATTGATGGTGGTGACACAATGACTATTACTGGTGCAAACAATGAAATTAACACATCAGTGAGTGGTGATACAATTACAATTGGATTAGTAGACAATCCAACTATAGGTGGCGACCTCGTTGTTTCTGGTAACTTAACAGTTTCTGGTTCACAAACGATTGTAAATTCAAACGTAACACAGACCGTTGACAATATATTTAGAGTCAACAGCGATGGTGACGCTCAAGATGCCGGTCTAGAAGCAAACGTAAGTGGAAATATTAAACAGTTCATTTATGATGTTTCTGAGAGTGAATGGACATCAGGCAGTGAAAGAATAAAAGCAGGCAGTTTTGAAGGTGACTTGGTTGGTAATGTTACAGGTAATGTAACAGGTAATGCCGACACGGCTACTGATGCCGCTGGACTTTCTAGTGCTGTAACTGTTGGACTTTCAGGCGACGCGAGTGGTTCTGCAACTTTCCAAGATGCAGGAGACACGGCAACAATAGCAGTTACACTAGCAACAGTTATGGGTTCAGGGAACGCATCAACTACCCCAGGGGTATTTGGTTCTAGTTCATTGATTCCACAAATCACTGTTGATAATCATGGTAGAATTACACAGGTTGATACTGCAAGTATCTCAACCTCATTAACAATTCAATCAGATGATGCTAGTGACAATGTTGTTGCACTGGCCTCAGACAAACTTAAACTACTAGGTGGCACAAATATTACATCTACCAACTCAGGTGACGATGTAACATTTAATTTAGATAGCACACTTACTGGTTTAACAAGTGTGACGTCAACAACTTTAACAGATGGTGTAGCAAGTATTAACTCAGGTGCAATTAGTGGTGTAACAACCTTAGGAGCAAGTGGAACTATTACTGCAGGTGCATTCAACGATGGTGCGGCAACTTATGATGCTGGAACTATTAGTTCGGGTGTAGCGGCAACATTTAGTGGTGCTGTTCAAGGTGGTTCATTAACTGATGGATCTGCTACTTTAAGTAGTGGTGCATTTAGTGGATTGTCAACTGTTACTGCAAGTGGTAATGTTACTGCAGGTAGATTCAAAGATGGAACAATGGAAATTGCTTCAGGATCTATCACAGGTGCTAACAATATTACTGCAAGTGGAACTGTTCAGTTTGGATCATTAAGTGATGGTTCTATTACAATTACTGCATTTGTCGACGAAGACAACATGAGTAGTAATAGTGCTTCATTGATTCCAACTCAACAATCTGTAAAAGCATACGTTGATTCACAAGTCGGTGGGTCAGATCTAGACTTCCAAGGTGACTCAGGTGGTGCATTAAGCATTGACTTAGACTCAGAAGTATTAGATATAGCAGGTGGAACTAATATTACTACAGTAGGTAGTGGTAACGAACTAACTGTAAACCTTGATGCAACTTTATCAGGTCTTACAAGTGTTACTTCTACAACACTAACTGACGGAGCATTTAGTGTTTCCAGTGGTGCTATTACAGGTGTAACCACAATGGTTACTTCAGGTGATGTTACTGTAGGTGGTAACTTAACTGTAAGCGGAACAACCACTCAGGTTAATTCCAATAACACAACAATTAGTGATACACTAGTTGTCTTACAGTCAGGTTTAACAGGTGCTAACCCTAACGACATAGGTCACATCTATGAAAGAGGATCAGATGGTAACAACGGATTCTTAGGATGGGATCAAAGTGTTGATAGATTTATTGCGGCAACTACAACAGCAGATGGCTCAGGAACAGGAGACCTATCATTAACTGCTTCAGACTTTGAAGCGGCTGGTTTTATAGGTTCAAGTGCTACAATCAGTGGCGCAGTTAGTTTCGGAACACTTACTGACAGTGGTGAAAGCATAAGCATTGCTAAGTTCGTTGATGAAGGTGATGGTATTAGTAGTAATGACAATGATACTTCTATTCCAACATCAGCGGCAGTTAAAGACTATGTTGATAATAATGGTGGTGAAGGACTTCTATTAAGAAGCACATTCTCTGCTAATAGTTCAGATAGTTCATTTAACATTGGCACAGTTCCAAACGTAGCAGGCAGAACATACTACGCAAACAAAATTGTTCTTAAAGTAGGAACAGCATTTAGTGGTGGATCATTTAACCATATACTAATTAAAGAAAATGGTGGATCAGGCTCTACATTAGTTGCTTCAGCAGATGCTGATGCGGCCACAGCCGGTTCATACATTATCGAATTAGATGGTGATGATTCAATCACAAAGAACGCAACGATTGTATGTCAATTCAAACAATCAAATGGTTCAGATGCTAGTGTTCCAACTGCAGGATCAATAGTAGCGAGTGTTCACTATAATTATGTATAAACTTTGATACTTAATTGAACTTAGAAAGGTCCTTTTTAGGGCCTTTCTTTTTGACTATTGCATAAATATTAATACGTTCATCCTATCATAGGACGGAAGTAGACCTGAAAACCTCCACATTCGTGGGTTAGCAAGTAGGCATTCGCCGAACGAGACCGAAAGTCGAAGGAACGCATTCAAATTTTTAAGTAAAGGAGGATGTGATGACTTATATCTACAGAGGTGTTCAACACAATAATACTGTAATTAGCAGTCCTGCTAAGCCTGTTGAAGGTATTTACAGAGGTGTTGCAACTAAATCAACCAAGACCAAAGCAAGATCTAAGAAAGCCAGTGGTATCTATCGCGGCATTCCTTGGGCATCTTAAGTCATTGAAGAGGCCTTCGGGCCTCTTCTTTAATCTAATTGAATTACTTTGATTGCTTCTGCTGTGGTATAGGGCGACTTGTGAGCCATAGGTTCTTTGGATTCGTCTATGTTTGGCCACACTTCACTGCCTTTAGCATTAATTTCTATAAAGGGCATTTCATCGTTAGGAACTTCATCTTCATGTAATATTGCATCAACAGGACATTCTGGCTCGCACAGTCCACAGTCTATACATTCATCTGGACTGATTGCTAACATCTCAGGACCTTCGTAAAAGCAGTCTACAGGACAAACTGTTACACATTTGGTGTCCTTGCAACCTACACAAGGACTCATTACTACATAAGTCATACTAATCCTTTGGTATAGCCATCATATTTAAATGCATACATATGGTATCTACTGCACTATTGTTTGGTGTCATGCCCCATGGGATATGTGCTGGAAAGCAACAATATCTCCAAACTTTTGGTTTAACATAATTAGTCCCCGGTTGTATTTTTATTGGTGTAGAGTGGAGACGTAAACCAAAGTTTTCATGATATAACATAGAACCTTTGTTTGTTGTTTGAATCCAAATTATGCAACTATACCATTTAGTTCTATCAACATGCACAGGGTAAATGTGACCAGGCTTTATAGAAATTAAATTAGGATCTATTATTTTAATTTCTGCATTTTTTGTTTGAGGAATTGCTTTTCTAATTTCATTTACAAAAACACTTCCAAACAATAATTGTAGATTTTTCACAGCATCTACCTGAGGCATTTCTTTACTGGTCATCCAACCAAAGTTAGTGTCTATACAGTTTCCTGTATCTTTTGCTTCAGTGATTCCTTGTTTTATTTTGGTAGATACATTTTGTTCAATGGGCAGTTCGCCCTCAATACAAACATCAGGGAATAAGTTAAATACTCTAGACATAACAGTATTTATTATATTAGGTTGACAACACTTCAAAATTGTGTATAATACTAGTATAGAGTAACATATCTGGAGAAGTATGATTGATAAATCTAAGATAATTTTAACAGACATAGATGGTGTAGTTCTTAATTGGGAATATGCATTTGGAGAGTATATGGAATTCCAAGGGCACCAACCTGTAGAAGGACATAACAAATTTTATTCTGTAAGGCAAAAATATAACTTGCCAACAGATGCATCAGGTGATCTAGTCATAAAAACATTTAATGAAAGTGCCGCAATAGGATTTCTCCCGCCACTCAGAGATGCTCAATACTTTATTAAAAAGTTACATGAGCAACATCAATATCAGTTTATTGCAATTACTAGTTTGAGTTTACTTCCTTATGCTCAACAATTAAGAGAAAAGAACCTCAAAAAATTATTTGGAGATAACTGTTTCATAGAAGTCAACTGTTTAGACACAGGTGCAGATAAAGATGAGATACTAGATGTCTATGCTAGGGAATATCCAGGAGCATATTGGATAGAGGACAAGCCACAAAATGCAGATGTTGGCATAGCACTCGGACTAAACAGCATTCTAGTAGAGCATGGACACAATATGAACTACGATGGACAAGCAAAAGTCGTAGTAAATTGGGAAGAAATTTACAATATTATAGTCTAAAGGGGTTGACAAAACCTGTTTTGGTGCTATACTATATGTATAGTTTAAATAATTAAGCCGTGGGAGGCAAGTTATATGGAAAATTATGTAAAAATCAAAAAGGGTTCTTATCGCAATGCCCCAATCGAAAACGCGATATTTCCAGTAGTAAAGCCACTTACCTTTGGTAAGAAAGGTCCTTTTGTTACTGTTGACGGTAGTTCACTAATGGGTGAAGATGCAACTAAAATTAGAGTTTTAGTTAAGTCTCCATTAGATGTTATTCCTTCTACTAAAGAAGACTACAAGGCACTTATGCCAGTTGCTAAAGAAGAAGTCAAGAAAGAGACTCCAGAAGAAGCAATGGATCGAATCAAAGGTAGATTTGCTATCCTTGATCAGATGACAGACGCAGTTGCTAACGGTGTGGTCAGAGGACTTATTGTAAGTGGCCCTCCAGGAGTTGGTAAGTCTTTTGGTGTTGAAACTATTCTTGATGAATACGACGCAATGACAAAACTGTCTGGCAAACCGCCTAGAACAGAAATAGTAAAAGGGTCAATGACTCCAATTGGACTATACCAAACTTTATACAATAACTCTAATGCAGGTGACATACTTGTATTTGATGACTGTGATAGTATTTTGTTTGATGAGGTATGCTTGAACATGTTGAAAGCAGTTTTAGACTCTGGTAAGAAAAGATACATATCATGGAAAGCAGAGTCACAAGCACTCCGTAGAGAAGGTATTCCTGATAGATTCGAATTTAAAGGTGGTTGTATCTTTATTACTAATGTAAACTTTGAAGGAGTTAGAAGTAAGAAGATTAAAGATCACTTAGAAGCATTGATGTCTAGATGTCACTACATTGACTTAGGTATGGACACAACTGCTGATAAGTTCTTAAGAATCAACCAAATCATTAGAGATGGTATGCTTAAAGAATACAAGTTTACTAAAGAACTTGAGAAAGAAATCATAGACTTTATGGTTCTTAAGAGTGCTAGACTTAGGGAGATAAGTTTAAGAATGGTGCTTAAAATTGCTGACTTGGCTCAAATGAGTCCTAAGACTTGGAAAGAGTTGGCTGAAAGCACTTGTATGACTAGGCTCAATATATACGAGTCATAGTCAGGGCCCCTACTAAATATTAGTATGGGTTCCCCCCTAGTGTTCGTAATCCTCCCACAACGAACACTTTAGAGACCCCCTAGTTCTTAGGGGGTTTCGCTTTTTAAATGGTTGACAATATTTGCTTTGGTGCTATAATATATGTATAAATTAAGGTAAGGGAGTTATATGAAATTTCACAAACAGTTAAAAGTTCCAGGACTAGATAAGTCTCAAATTATAGAAGGTCTTAACAAATTAGGATTAGAGATGAGACCTATGAGAGAAGAGTATTTTGGGCAGAAGAAGTTTAAGCCTACTAACACTTACAGCAATTTTGTCGTTGTTGTAGAAGACGAGTTAGTAGAACTTCGTGCAGATGGTGATTACAATGTATGGAGCACCATCCAATGGATAGGACGAGATGGTTTTGACTTAGAGCATCTTACTATGCAATACACTAAAAGTGATATTGGATATGAAAAAGATGGTTGGGTTACTTACAACAAAGACGGCCACAAAGTAGGAACTAAATACATAAAAGTTCACAAAGATGGCAGACATGAAACAGTGGTGGCAAAGTAATGGAATTTCCAATTAGATTAATTTTAGCGGCCAGTAATGCCGCACACAGAATGAATGGTGGCTTTGTTAAGAAGTATGACGATTCAAAAAAAGAAGCAAACAGTTCTTTGTTATACAAGCATTTCTTTCAAGGCAAGGATCTTAAGGTAAAAGATGTTGACTATGAAATGGCTGATGAGATTATAGATTATCTAAAAGGCCTAGGCATCAAAGCAATGGAGAGAGATCTTACAGAGTTCGAACTTAATGTATTGAAGTTCGTAACAACTGATGTTGCAGGTAAAGAAAAGATTGGTATTGCCGCAAGTTTACCTAAAGTCTTTTACAACAAGATGGATTCAGACACTTGGGAAGATAGGGAAAGAGAGTTAGGCAGAACATCAGAATATGTAGGCGAATTACATGCAAGAAACACATTTAAAAATGCTACTATTGAGTATGTAAGATATATTCCCAAAACCATGAGCAATCTGGTAACAGCAAGTGTTGATGGTAAACATATTCTTAAATTCTTTATTAATGATGTTAAAGAATTAAAGATCAAAAAAGGAGTCAAATGTAATATTACTGGTTTTGTTAAGTCACAATCAGTAAGTAAATGGACAGGCTTCAAAGAAACAATGATCAATAGGGTCAAGTTTACTGAAGTCCAGTAGAGCGATTTCCCGGGTGCCCGGAGGTTTAGAGACTCTTAAAACTAAAAGCCACAACTTGCCAGACGATTGATAGACGTCTTTAAAACTATCCGAGTCGAATGAGTCAACCGCACTTGGACTCTCAAAATAGTGCATTAGTATAGAAAGGACCCTGCTTCGGCAGGGTTTCCCTTTTTAGATAAATAGTAATATAACAAAAAGGGAGTTATAAATGGCAGACATAGAAAAAAGAACTGTTCAAATAGACCTTGAAGTCGACACAAAAACAGTAGACAGCAGTAAAAACCCTTACCAAGGTTGGATACATTTGGCAAGAGCCGTTGACGCATGGAGAATATTTCCAAGACTATTCTTAAGTGTGTATGTATTTTTACTTTATTATTCCACAATGTGGTTTATGAGACTCGAAGAACCTACTTTAGAACAATCAGGTTTGATAAGTATTATTGTTGGTGCAGGTGCGGCTTGGTTTGGCCTATATGCAGGAACAGACAAAGATAAAAGTAAAGATTAATTATGTTCGTAAAACACTTTGTAAGATTTAATACTAGAGAGCAATTAGAAGATTCAATGGTTATTGAATACTTTGATGTCGTGCAAAGTGTTATACCAACAAAATTAATTACTGGTATCAGCAGTGAAGGAGATAAAGTTAGTGTTGATGTTCTAATCTACAATGACATGGATAATGAGGGAGAACTTTTTATACATGAAATTATTTTAGAAGAAGATATAGATCCTGAAGAAGGCAATGAAATATCTGAAGAACTTGCTGACTTGTTTCCTGAGATCCAATTTACGTTTGAAGCATCGATAGAGGTATGATAGTAACTGTTCACTTTACTGGCGATCAGTTTATTGCATTTAACGAAGACGGCGAACAGATTAAAGACAGAGAAATATTACAAGAGATATCCTTTATGCCTTTCCTTGGCCATCAATCTCAATTTCAAGTAGAGGTTGACAAAACCGATAATTCTGCTACAATAAAACCATTAAGCATAAATATTAACTTTAATACAGAGAAGTAAGATGGCATTTAACAGAACATTCAATCAAGAAGAAATAAATCGATTAAAGAAACTAATTCAAGAAGGCGATCAAGTCCTTTATGAAGTAGATGCATTGCAAACTGGTTTGAGAGAAACAGTAAAAGCAATAGCAGAAGAAATGGAATTAAAACCAGCAATTCTAAACAAAGCAATTAAAATTGCACACAAGGCCAGTTTCCAAGAAGAGTATGATAAGTTTGATGAACTAGAAACTATTCTTGAGTCAGTTGGCAAGACTTTATAACTTGACAATACACAGTCATTTGTTATAATTATATTATTGGTATTGCGTCCGCCCGAAAGGATGCTAGGAGAAATAGATGAGTTACGTGGATGCTTTTCACGATACTACTAAAGATAAAATCTTTGTTGTAGAACGTGTAGATGGAAAGCGAACAATACAAGAATTACAACCTGAATACAATTTCTTTTATTCAGATCCCAAAGGTAAGCAAAGAAATATATATGGCGAGCCTGTCACAGAAGTAAAATGTAGATCTCTGAAAGACTTCAGAAAGAATGTTGCTATGAACAAAGGCAAAGGTCTTTGTGAAAGTGATGTTCGACCAATAAACAAAACATTAGCAAAACATTACAATGGTGCAGAACCTCCCAAACTGCATACATGCTTTTTTGATATTGAGGTAGACTTCGATCCTAAACGTGGATATAGCAGTCCTCAAGATCCTTTTACTCCAATTACAGCAATAGGTGTTTATTTAGATTGGATGGATGCAATGGTGTGTTTAGCAGTTCCACCTAAAAGAATTACTTGGGAACAGGCACAAGAAATGACAAAGAACATGCCAGAGGTAAAACTTTGTCGTAACGAACAAGAGATGCTAGAACTGTTTTTAGGACTCATAGATGATGCAGATATATTAAGTGGCTGGAATTCAGAAGGATATGATATACCTTATACTGTAAATCGTATAACAAGAGTTATGGGCAAAGCACAGACTAGAAAACTTTGCTTGATGGATAAGATGCCTAAAGAAAGAAAGTATGAGAGAATGGGTTCTGAAAGAACTAGTTATGATCTAGTTGGTAGAGTGCATTTGGATTACTTAGAACTTTATAGAAAATACAACTATGAAGAACGCCACAGTTATAGACTAGACTACATTGGTGAGATGGAAGTAGGTGAAAAGAAGGTTGCTTATGAAGGTAGTTTAGATAGACTATACAATTTTGACTTTGAAAAGTTCTGCGAATACAACATTCAAGACGTGTTACTACTTGCTAAAATGGATAAGAAGTTACAGTTTATAGACTTGGCAAACACTATTGCACATGACAATACAGTATTACTTCCTGTCACAATGGGTGCCGTAGCAACTACAGAACAAGCGATTATCAATGAAGCACACAGGCGTAATATGGTTGTGCCTGATAGAACTAAAACTAGAGAATCAGATTCACTTTGGGGGCATACTGCCGCAGGTGCCTATGTGGCTTTTCCTAAGAAAGGACTACATCATTGGATAGGCAGTATGGACTTAAACAGTCTATATCCTAGTGTGTTCCGTGCATTAAATATGGCGCCAGAAACTATTGTTGGACAACTAAGACAAGAATACACTGAAGAAGAAATAACTAACAAAATGTCTTTAGAGAAGAAATCATTTGCAGATGCTTGGCTAGGTAAGTTTGGTAGCAACGAATATGAGTTCGTTATGAATAAAGATGTTGATCATGTAATGCAACTTGATATGCATGACGGAACAAGTGTTGAAGTAACAGGTGCAGATGTTTACAATTTAATATTCAACAGTGGACAACCTTGGAACATAAGTGCTAACGGCACAATATTTAAAACAGACTTTCAAGGCATTGTTCCAGGACTATTAGAACGTTGGTATAAAGAAAGACAAGAACTACAAGCAAAGAAAAAACAAGCAACCTCAGATGCCGAGATAGCCTTTTGGGATAAGAGACAATTAGTTAAAAAGATTAACCTTAACAGTTTATATGGAGCGATATTGAATCCAGGCTGTAGATTCTTTGATCACAGGATAGGACAAAGCACAACACTCACAGGTCGTGCGATTACTAGGCACATGGGGGCAGAGACAAATAAATTGCTTACAGGTTCCTATGATCATGTAGGAGATACTATTGTGTATGGCGACACAGACTCTGTGTATTTTACTGCTACTCCGGCCTTACAAGAAGGACAAGAACTTGACATGGATAGTGCAATAAGACTTTATGATCATATATCACAACAAGTTAGTGATACATTTCCTCAGTTTCTAAAGGATCAATTCAATGTTCCTAAGAGTGCAGGTTCTGTAATGAAAGCAGGCAGAGAAGTAGTAGGTAGAGCAGGATTGTTTATTACTAAGAAAAGATATGCTATTAACTGTTTAGACATAGAAGGTTATCAACCAGAAGGTGGTAAACTAAAAGCAATGGGTCTTGACTTGAAAAGATCAGATACACCAGAGTTCATACAAGACTTCTTAGAAGAAATACTTAAAGACTGTTTGAATGGTGCAACTGAAAGCGAAGTAATAGATAAGATTCGCGAATATAAAAAGTATTTTAAAACATTAGATCCTTGGAAAAAGGGTATGCCTAAACGTGCAAACAATATGACAATGTATTCTGCAAAGGTATTACAACAAGCAAAGGTTCCTGAGAACTACAGACTGCATAAGTTAGAAGCAATAAAGAAAGAAGCAGAAAGCACAATGATACCTGGTCATGTGAGAGCAAGTATAAATTGGAACAATCTTAAAGAAGCAAACAGCGATAATTACAGTTTGCCTATAACAGATGGAATGAAAGTAATTGTTTGTCGAATGAAAAGCAATCCAATGGGATATACCAGTGTTGCATATCCGACTGATGAACTCAACTTGCCCAAGTGGTTCAAAGAGTTGCCGTTCGATGATGATGCAATGGAAGAAGCAGTATTAGATAAGAAGGTATCTAATGTAATAGGAGCAATGGGATTTGACTTGTCCAGAATGCACGACAGTGAAACACTACAGGCATTCTTTGAATTTTGATCGAAAAAAATGGAAGAAAAACACTTGACAAATCTAAATAGTAATGTATAATTTAAGTTTAATATTGGAGAAAAATCTATGGCCGAAAATGCAATAAAAGATATACTAAAAGATGTGTTGAAGCACACACATGGTTTAGGTATATTTGAGATGGTAAAGATTACAGGAGATCTTGAGAAGACAGAAGTAGAAACTGTTGATGCAGATAAGACAGTAATTTTTAAAGGTGAAACTTTAAATCCTGTGCCTGACTTTGTAGACTCTACAGTAGGGTTGAGCAGAATGGGTGTGCTTCAGGGTTATCTAAGTTATCCTAGTTTTGATAGCGAAGATGCAACTGTAAAGGTAAAGTTTCAAGAAAGAAATGGAGCGAATGTTCCTGTAGAAGTAGAATTTAATAGTGTTGAAGGAACTGATGCTAACTACAGATTTATGTTAGCAGATGTAATTAATCAACAACTAAAAAGCATTAAGTTCAAAGGTGCAGAGTTTGATATAAACATTGTGCCTACTGCAAAAAATTTAAAGGACTTAGGATATTTTAATACTATTTTAAGTTCATATGAGGCAATGTTCTCACCAACAACTGATGGAACACAACTGTATTTTAATATAGGTGATGGCATCAGTGACAGAGCAAAAGTTCTTGTATCAGATAACATAGAAGGAGTTATTTCCAAAGACTGGAAATGGCCACTTGATGTAGTGTTGAGAATACTTAGACTAGGAAACAGTGGTAATTGTGTTTTAAGTATTAATGATCAAGGACTATTACAAATTAAAGTTGATAGTGGACTAGGAGTTTACACATATCTATTACCTGCAAAGAGTTAATTTATGTATGATTTAGGCAAGACACAACGAGATTACGCAGTATATCTACCTGCAATATCTAGTTTTTACACAAAACAATTACAGAAATGTTTAGATAATCCTGATGAGTGGAGAACTATAGAAGGGTTTGAAAAGGGTCTTGCTGGTTTAGATTTCCTCAAACAGGATAGTTATTTTCATTATCCCTTTGGTTTATATTCGGCAGGTCATGCTCACTTAGACATAGACAAGAGCAACAAAGATGAGGCAATGATACAGAGCAGAGATCAAAACAATACAATGATCTTAGGAGACTCAGGTGGATTCCAAATTGCTACAGGTGTTCTTAAAATGGATTGGGCCAATGCAAAAGATCCTAATGACCCTGCTAGATTAGAACTATGTAAAAAAATATTAGAATGGGAAGAGCACACATCGGACTGGGCAATGACACTTGATATACCTGGCTTTGCATCTGCTCCTCCTTACAACGAAAAGACAGGATTGCAATCATTCCAAGACACAGTTGATATATCTGTTCTTAACTTAGATTACTATATGAGAAACAGAAATCCAGAGAAGTGCAAGTTTCTTAATGTGCTGTCTGGTGCAGATGAATATCAATCAGATCAATGGTATGAAGCAGTTAAGCATTTCAGTGATCCAGCATTTGTAAAAGAAGCATACGGAGATGAAGCAAGAACACTAGAAGGTTACGCATTTGCAGGTATAAACATGCGTAACATGAGATGTGTGTTGAAAAGACTTTTAAAACTTCGTGAAGACGGCCTATTAGAAAATAAAGGCTGGATACACTTTTTAGGCACTGGAAGATTACAATGGGCATGTCATTTGACATCAATACAACGAATGTTAAGAAAGCACGATTCTCCTAATATCACTCTTTCATTTGATGCGGCATCGCCCTTTGTAAACACCGCATATGGACAAACATACGCATATAACATATTTGAAAACAAAGGCAAAAGGTTTGGATACTTTATGGATAGAGCATTTGACAATCAAATGTTTAAAGATAGTGATCTTCCTGCACCTTTTGGGCATAGTCCTATTATGAGCAGACTTACAATAGGTGATTTATGTTGTATGAAAGAAGGTGACTTAGATAGAAATGGTAAACCTAAAACTGCTGAAAGCACAAGTTGGGATACATTAAGTTATATATTATACATGGGACATAGTGTTTACAATCATATAACTGCGGTTCAAGAAGCAAACAGACTAACAGACATAGAGAAGCATAGACTTGAATGGTCTTACAAAGACTTTATATATGATAAAAAGAGTAAAGCAACAAATGACATATCACCTTATGTGCCTGCTGATGTAATTGCATTTGATAGTTTTGTGCAAGAAGTATTAGATCCTGCTTGTCCAGATCCGCATAAACTTATAGATGATTATGACAAACTAATACAGCAGATAAACTTTGGAATCTACAAAGTAGAAAACGAAGATCCTAACAATGCTCTTAATGCCTTCTTCGAAGAAACAACAAGTGTAGTTGATAAAGATGAGTTACATGAAGACGAAGTTAGAGACTATTCAGATACTATGATGGACCCAGCAATGACAGGAGACTTCTTTGAAGAATAGAGACGGACACGACATAGACACAAAGTTCTTTATAGGAACTGAAGTAGAGCATACACCTGCTTATGGTCAGAGAACTTTGTTTGTTGTAGGCCCACAGAATCTCAAAGAGATTTTGGCGAGAGCATTGAACAACGAATGTCCACATATATACTTAGGTGCTAACCAAAGTTTTAAACCTGAGAGCGAAAGCGATTGGCAAGAATGGAACTTTATAATAGAAGAATTAGTATCACAAAATATTTGGGTAACACTTGATTATGATGTCAAGTATCACGAGGATATACTAGAAGAAGCATGGAACGAATCAAAAAATTTTATATCAATGATAAGTGTTAAGATGCCTTACATAAATCAACTTAACTACAATGCATGTATAAAATTTGATGACATTGGTTTCAAGGAGACCAATGCAGGTGTTTGGGTGCATAGGGCACATGATTTACAAGATATCAGTAAGTTCACCGATTGGACCAAATACACCAAGGATGAAGTAATAGAATAATGTTGATAGAAATAAAAGCAGAAGACGAAAACGGTATTGTTACTACAATACAATTGAACGAAGACATTAGAGAAGTTGAAGGATTAGAAAAAGTTTTTAAAAAGTTTACATTGTTTTTATTAAAAAATGGAGCAGACCTGCCAGAAGAGATTGCAGAAGAATTATTAAATGACTAAGTTTTGGACACACGATTGCAAAGAAGTAGGATTGACTGCTATACCGCACGGTGAATTATGCAATTGGTGTGATGTAACACAAGAAGACGTAGAACAAAAAATATTAGAAAAACCAATAACAATAGAAGGAGAAGACTATGTTACTTGATATTTTAACATTTTTAGTAGGTGCAGGTGTATTAATTATAATGGGTATATTTGCATATATGTCTTGTGTTTTAGTTAGTGAGAAAAAAGTTGAGCCAGGTAAGTTCGATAAACAAGGAGTTGTAAAATATAATAAAGGAGATAATACTTGAGCAGAGTAAAGAAAGCAGTATTGTTTATATTAATAACATTTGTATTAGTTATGATTACCATGCCTGCTAATGCAAGTGGTAGTGCTAAGATAGGCGGAACACTAGTAAACAGTGAGTCAGCAACCTTTACAGGTAGTTTTAATTATCAGTGGGAACAAGAAAAATGGCAACAAACAATTGAAACTGACTATCAGTATAAGAAAGAAAACGATAGTGAAGTTATGAATGAATTGTTTTTAAACACTAAAGCAAATTATACATTTGCTCCGAAGCATTATGTGTTTGGTGTAGCACAATACGATTATGATAAGTTTAGACAAGATGGAGATAGAAAAGTTTTAGGTTTTGGTTATGGAATTAAATTGTTACGAACAGATAGAATTAAGTCTAGCAATGAGTTTTCTATAGCACAATTAAATACAGATACTATTAGTGAAATGATTTACAGAAACAGTTTATGGTTTTCATATAAAGTTTCTGACAATGTAAGTTTTACAAATAAGTTTTTGTATGAAGAAGGTAGTGACAGTGATGTGTTTATTAGAAACGAAACTGCATTTAATTATAATTTTGAAAATGGAACTGTATTGAGTTTCAACAACACTTACACAGAAGATCCAATAGATAATAATGTGTTAAGTATATCAATAGGGAAGAAGTGGTAATATGTGTGGTTGTATCTCAGAAGAAGAACTATTAAAAAACAGTGAAATGGAAGAAAAAATAAATAAGAATCTACCTCTTCCTGCAGGACTACACATAGAAAGTGGTTGGGCAGATGAAGAAAGATTGAAAGATATGGAGAAGGAATGAGGGAATTAGGAATGGCTCTAATAGGAGCATTTTGTATATTAGGCTTTTTTGCATTTGTAATATATCCAGATTTGGAATATACAGGTGGCAAAAGTGCTCATACTTGCACAGGTGAGTGCTACGAAGAATATGTTGCAATGTTTGGCACACCTGCTGAAATAGAACAACGCAAAAGAGCATTAGCAGAAGGAGATGCTTTTAGCAGTATAAGAAGTCTTTGGGCAGGCTGTGCCGCATGTCACGGACAAAAAGGTCAAGGTATGGCAGTATTTCCTGCACTTGCTGGACAAAGTAAAGAATACATAGTAGGCAGGCTTTATGCATATCAAAATAGAGAAGAAGTTGGTAGTATGAGTTCTACTATGTGGGGTCAGGCGGCAATGCTTACTGATGCTGAAATAGATACTATCGGCGAATTTATTAAGGAGGGGTTACCAGAATGATGAAGGCAACTTTAACAACGAGCGAATTTAATGAATTCTGTGCTAAAGCAGACTTATTAGAAAGTAAAGGTTACGACCTGTCTTTTACAGTTGACAGAACTGACAAAGGCATGTATAATGTAGAAATACTCGGTGAACATAACATCGAGGAACTCGATAAGTTGACCGAGAATGGTTGAATTACTTATATGGAGTTTAATAGTAATTACATGGGCATCTTATGGTATGCATGTAATTAAAGAATATATTAGAAATCATATTGAATAGGAGAATATTATGGCAGTTGAACCACAAATGAAAAAGCCTCCATTGTATAGACGATTTGTAATGGGTCTTGTGCATGGATGGAGAAGAGTAATGGACGTCAGATATAATCCATTGAAATATATTCCAGATCCCAGTTTGCAAACATATTTTATGTTGGTATTATTTGTTATGTGGAGTGTATTTTTTGGATTTTTAGCGGCGTCATATTTAGGATGGTTTGGATATAATACAGTAGCAAGTATTATTATTCATTGTGCAATTTTGATTCCTTTGGCTTTCACAAATGCAATTTTTGTAGATGCAGAAAGAGATGGTCATAAATGGTTAAAGGAATGGAAAGAAGAGCAAAATAGATATACCATTGTTGCTAATAGATTAAAGAAAAAGAATTTGGTTATTTGGAATCCAAACAAGGAGGCGTAATGGCAATATCAGATGAAATGAAACAAGAACTCGAAAGTTTAATCGAGAATGCAGAAATAGTCAAGGCTATGTTTAAAGAACAAGATAGTGTTGATTATGAGATAGGCGACTATGATGAACCTATTACACAAATGCTAGGTCATATGAATGAAATAATGGAAACAATAGATGGAGGTTGGTCATAATGGAATTAACACAACTTGTCTTCATTGTTAGTTTGGTATGCTTTACACTAGCAACTATTAGTATATTTTTGGTTGGAAAAGATAATAAGTCACATGGTGTCTCATTTGGAGAACAAAAAAGTAAATCAAAACACATGGATGATATATTATGAGAAGTATTTGGGTAACATTTAACAAGGAAGGTATTCACAAATATCCTGCCGCACTAGAAGATCCTAAGTTAGCAACAGGCGATTGGGATGATGTGTCCTTTTTAGGATATCCACACAGACACATCTTTCACTTCAAGGTGTGGATAGAAGTGTTCCACGATGATAGGGACATAGAGTTTATACAGTTTAAAAGATGGTTGGAGAGGCTATATGATAAAGCAACTCTTGAACTAGATTTCAAGTCATGTGAAATGATTGCAGATGACTTAGCGGCTGTGATACAAAACAAGTATTCTGGTCGTTACATAAAAATTTCCGTAGCCGAAGATAATGAAAACGGTTGCGAAATGGAATACCCTGTAGAGGGATAATTAAGGAGAAATAAAATGGAAACACATTTAAAACTTAAAGCACTTATGGAAGAGTATGTTGCTGAACAAGACAATTTTGAAATCAAATGCGTAAAGGCTTCTGCCGCTAGAGCAAGAAAGGCACTTATGGAGATTTCTAAATTATGTAAGGTGCGAAGACAAGAAATCCAAGACAGAAAGAATTCAATGTAATGGAAGAATCGTCTAACACATCAACACAACCTAAAAAGATCAGCAAAGACGAAGCAGAAAAAATGTCAGACTTTGCACAGGATCTTAATGATCCGATAACTCATGTAGTTGATTACGGTGACTTAGGTGTTGACAAAAATAAAAAGAAATAGTATAATTGAAATATGAAAGTCTATATTGTAGAACTAGAGCCTGTAGAGACTAGATATACTGCTCAATGGAAACAACATTTGCCTAGGCAAATGGAATCTGCTGGGTTAGATGTGCAAGTAATTACAGGTCCTGAAGATGCTCCGCAGGATACTACACCTGGAGCATTTTTGAATTTCAGTGGCACTAACTATTGGAAGAGCGGACAAATGATGCAGATTGCTAGTTTGTTTGCTGAAGGCAAAGTAAACAATGGTGACTATTTCTTATACACTGACGCATGGAATCCTACTGTTATACAATTAAAGTATATGGCAGAACTGCTAGGTGTTAAAATTAAAATTGGTGGAATGTGGCATGCAGGTAGTTATGATCCTGCAGACTTCTTAGGTAGACTTATAGGAGATACTCCTTGGGTTAGAAATGCTGAGAGAAGTATGTATGAATGTTTTGATCATAACTTCTTTGCAACACAGTTTCATATAGATATGTTTGTAGATAACTTCCCATTTGTAGATAAAGGCAAGTTATATAGAGTAGGTTGGCCCATGGAATACATGCCTGACATACTACAAGACTACGGTAGTAAAGCAAACAAATATGATATGATATTGTTTCCGCATAGACTTGCACCAGAAAAACAAGTCGACATTTTCAAAGACCTAGCAGAAAGTATGCCTGATATAGACTTTGTAGTTGCACAAGAACAGCAACTTACTAAGGAAGAATATCACATACTACTTGCAAACAGCAAAATTGTGTTTAGTGCAAACTTACAAGAAACACTAGGTATCAGTTGCTATGAAGGAGCACTTGTAGGTGCTTCTCCGCTTGTTCCTGATAGGTTAAGTTATACAGAAATGTATGAAGATGAATACAAGTATCCAAGTGAATGGACGGAAGATTTCGAAACCTACTTGGAACACAAGGAAGAACTTATGGCTAAGATAAGGCAAATACTAGGCAAAAACGATGATTCAACGGTTGACCGATTAGCAGACAATTTAGGTCAAGACTTTTTTAACGGAGAGTCATTGTATAATATAATAGGAAATCAATAATGAGCGAACAACAGAAAACAATTTTAGTTACAGGAGGTAGTGGATTTATAGGAAGTGTTACATGTAAGTTTCTTGTAGATTCAGGACATAATGTAATTAATATCGATAGAACTAAAAGACAACAGGATGGTGTTCATCAGTATCCTTTCGATATAGATAACCATCAATTAGAGGGTGTCATAGCATTAACAAAACCAGATGCTGTTATACATTTGGCCGCTGATCATAGTGTGCCAAAGAGTCTTATGTCACCTGCAGAAACTTATTACAACAATGTTGCCAACTCTATAGCATTACTTAAAAATTGTGTTAAGAATGGAGTAAAACATTTTGTGTTTAGTAGTTCTAGTTCTGTTTATGGTAATAGCGACTTTATTGTTAATTCAGAATCAGATCCAACCAATCCTTTAACACCTTATGGTAAAAGTAAACGTATGCTTGAACAAGTATTAATAGACTTTAATAAAGCATATGACTTTAACTTTGCTAGTTTAAGATACTTTAATGCCGCAGGTAGTTACGAAGGATTAGGTTATAACATGGACCCAAAGGAGCATTTAGTTCCTATTGTAGTTGAAAAAGCATTAAATGGAGATACATTTACAATTAATGGCGATGACTACGAAACAAAAGATGGAACATGTGAAAGAGATTACACTCATGTGGCCGATATAGCATCTGCTCATGTTGCCGCACTTAATTATCTATTTGATGGTGGTGCAGGTGGTATATTTAATATAGGTGGTGGTTCTAGTAGCAGTATTAAAGAAGTTGTTGCTGAAGTTGAAAAGCAGTTAGATATAACAATAGATACTGAAGTAGGACCAAAAAGAGAAGGAGACCCAGATAAAACTTCTGCAAATGTCAATTGGGCATTAGAAGAGTTTGGTTGGGAATCTGCTTACACATTAGAAGATATTGTTAAGGATGAAATTGCATACCAACAAAGCCAACAGAAATAACTTGACAGATAGAGTAATAGGAGTTATTATATAACTATGGATAAACTCTACTACTCTTATGACGAGATGATATCTGACTGCCGTGTAATAGTGAGAGACATGGCACATGATAACTTCAAGCCTGATGTAATAATAGGACCTGGTAGAGGTGCTTACCCATTTGGTGTAATGTTGAGTCATTACTTTGAAGTGCCTTTTGAAGCATTTCGTTGGCAAACAAGGGACGGAAAAATCGAAGATTCTGAGACCTTACAGCACATTTTGTCTAAATACAAAGACAAAAAGATATTAATTGTTGATGACATTAATGATACAGGAACAACATTGATAGGCATTAATGAAGTTGTCAATGGACTTGACTTTTTCAATCAAGTAATATCTTATGCTACACTATTTGATAAAGAGTCAAGTAAGTTTAGCAAGGTAGATTATACTGCAAATATAGTGCTACCTGATCAAGAAAGATGGATAGTATTCCCCTACGAGGAGTGGTGGAGATAATTAAATCGAGGACATCCACGTCCTTAATAACTCGGAGAAAAATAAATGGACACAAGCAAAAAGATTAAACAAAGATTGCAAAAAGCAGGTAAACGATTTTGGGCAGGTGATAATATCTCTGACTTTATCGAAGATGGTGAAAAGCAACAACTCATTGATGAACTAGCAGTTAAGTTTGAAAATGTCTTACAAGGATTAGTTATTGATACTGAGAATGATCCTAACAGTATGGACACAGGCAGACGTCTAGCAAAAATGTATATCAATGAACTGATGGCTGGTAGGTATGAGCCGATGCCTAACGCAACTGCATTTCCTAATGACAGCATAGATAGATATGAAGGTATGCTGGTTGTGAGAAGTGAACTTACAAGTATGTGTTCACATCATCACCAGATAGTA
>MDTE01025443.1_pt1 | contig 24770 bp, 26 predicted proteins | sample 811231 | NCBI WGS metagenome assembly MDTE01 (sample SAMN05326651, study PRJNA326480) | marine metagenome | isolation source: seawater | place: Indian Ocean: Red Sea | collected 2010 | reverse complement strand
GCTTTAGGCGGTTGCCGTTCTCAGGAACGCGCCCGCCAAGCTGTCGGGTTCAAAGCACGCGTTCCGCCCTCTCGGGCCGGTCACTAAATATAGCTGATTCTAGGGGAGCTGCGAGGACCTAGGCCACACGCAACGCGCTTCAGCGGTATCACATGGGTCGTTAGAAAGTCTAGAATCCACTCTACCCCGATTACCACCAATCACGTGTGTTGGTAAGGGCTCTGGTGATTCCGACGAGCAATGCACCTCCTAAGAGCCAAAGAACAAAACATGCGATGGCCAACTCAGCGCGGCTGCCGGATTGCCCCCCCTCGCTGAAGAAAAGGACGTAGGGAGTTATTAGGACCCAAAGACCGGTCCAAATCAGATTAATTGGCCTTTCTGCGTCATGGGGGGGCATGCGGCTCATCCCAGTTCTCCTTGCTTAGAATCGAACCTCTTCCCTACTCATCGCCTGCTTGCCGGTAGCGAACGGGAGCTTACTCATCGGACCCCCTCGCGCTCTGCGCCCACTCAGCCAGATCCCCTTCGGTCCATAGTTGAACCGCCCCGCGCTTGATAGGCTTAGGGAAAAAGCCGTCGCGCACCCAGATGTAAAGCGTTTTCCTTGAGATCCCGAGTCGGGCCAGCAGCTCGCCTCGCCTCAAGAACTCAACCTGTGGGACGTATTGCATCGAGCGCCCCCTATCCGAAAAAGGACATCTGGCCAGACACTTCGCGCTGGTAATCGCTACGGTCGAACTCGTATCGCTCATTTGCGACACCGGCAATGTGCTCTCCCCGTCCCACTCCAGCCCCTCGATGTAGTCGCTCATAGCTGTCTCCCGTTCCGTCTAGCCTGCGAAAATCTTACGGACTCACGGGCATGAAGTCGACTGAACGAGTGGCACCACAGACGAACTCGAAAAAACCTCTCTCCGACATGCGGCAACAATTCGGCAACAATCTGGCACGAAAAAGGCCCCTCCGAGTGGAGGGGCCAATCCCTAAAAGCCTTACAGCTCAAGGGATGCCGGAGGAGGGACTTGAACCCCCGACACACGGATTATGATTCCGTTGCTCTAACCAGCTGAGCTACTCCGGCGAAGCGGAAAAAGGTCATTGGGGCCTTCGGCCATGTCAACTGCCTCTTGCAAGCATCCATTACGATTAAGAATTACATTTAAGCAAGCAGATCGCGCTAGCTACCCGAGCCTCTTTTCTCAACTTGGAGAAAGTTCACAATGGAACTGAGTGTACCTCTAGTTTCGGCCGTCGTTTTAGGGCTGGGAGCCGTATTCACAGGGATCCGTGTGCTCTACGAGTACGAGAGAGGAGTAGTCTTCCGACTCGGCAAGCTCACAAGGGCGAAGGGCCCCGGCCTAATCTTTCTTATTCCTTTCGGTATCGATCGTATACGGAAGATGGACCTAAGAATAGTAGCCCTCGATATCGCGCCACAGGACACAATCACAAAAGACAACGTCTCGGTTCGAGTAAATGCAGTGGTGTATTTTCGGGTCGCAGATCCAACTAAGGCGATGATTGAGATTGAGGACTACTATTTTGCAACGAGTCAGCTTGCCCAGACGACTCTCCGTTCGGTAATTGGACAATCCGAATTGGATGAACTGCTAGCGGAGCGTGAACGCATCAATGAGGTCGTGCGATTGATCATTGATGAAGGAACGGACCCATGGGGTATCGAGGTCACAGGTGTCGAAATCAAAGACATAGACCTTCCTCAGGAGATGAAACGGGCCATGGCAAAACAGGCCGAGGCCGAGCGCGAGAGCAGAGCAAAGGTTATCAATGCTGAGGGTGAGTATCAGGCCTCGACAAAGCTGATTCAGGCGGCGGAAGTGATCGAGCAGTTCCCGGTCGCGATTCAGCTCCGATTCCTGCAGACGGTGGCCGAGGTCGCTGTGGAGAACAACTCAACCACTCTCTTTCCCATCCCAATCGACCTGTTCTCTCAGTTCGGCAAGGAACAAAGTGCTGTGACGCCAGAAGGTAAAGCCCGCGCTCTCAAGCTTGCGGAGGAGGCAGCACTGGCGAGTCTCTCTGATAGCGCAGCGGCAGCGGGCACGCTAGCTGACACCAAGACACCAAGAATAACTAAATCGGAGCCTGTGCTTCTCGGAGGATCAGAGGAAGACTCTGAGACAATCGAACCCGACGATACACAACAAGATTGACGAGCATGGTCAACGGGCGGGCGGCGACGTCCCCTCAGCGATCGTCGGGGTGAAGCGGTAAAGGACCTCGCCCTCCCGAATCATTCCGTACTGCTCACGAGCAATCCGCTCAATGATCGTCGGATCCTGCTTCAATCGTTGAAGCTCCACTTGAAGTGAGTCGATCTTGACCCTGACCTCTTCCAGGCGCGTCCCCTCAACGACCACGTTCTTCCGAGTCTCCAGAAGATCCCAAACCGAAGATCCTCCGCCAAAGACCGCGTAGTAACCCGCAGCGATAAGTAGCATCGGCACCACCGACCGTTTCAGTTGGAATCTTGCCGACCGCCTCTTATTGGTTCCTGGTGCCATTGATCAGTCCCAGAGCCCGCGGCCCGGGTACCGGGCCATTGAGCCGAGCTGCTCCTCGATACGAAGTAGCTGGTTGTATTTTGCTACGCGGTCAGTACGGCTAGCGCTACCGGTCTTGATCTGCCCAGCACCGGTGGCTACGGAAAGGTCTGCGATGAACGTGTCTTCTGTCTCACCGGACCGATGGGAAACGATGCTCTTATAACCGGACTCTCGCGCGATACGCATTGTTTCTAAGGTCTCAGTCAGGGTACCGATCTGGTTCACCTTAATCAGAATAGCATTGGCCGCACAACCACGAATCCCCTTCTCTAAACGGTCCGGGTCAGTAACGAAAAGGTCATCCCCCACAATCTGAACATTCCTTCCTATGGTCTCAGTCAAAGCCGTCCAGCCATCCCAGTCGTTCTCGTCGAGCGGGTCTTCAATCGAACTTATAGGGTATTTTGCAACCAATTGCCTCCAAAATTCAACCATTTCTTCAGAGTCGCGGCGCTCACCTCCTGACCAGTGGAAAACATACTGGCCATCCTGAAAGAATTCAGCAGCGGCGGCATCAAGAGTTAAGGCAACATCTCTCCCCGTTGTGTAACCAGCTTTCTCAATCGCCTCAAGGACAACCTCAATTGCCTCTTCGTTGTTCTCCAAGTCAGGGGCAAAGCCCCCTTCATCACCAACGGCTGTGTTTTTTTTCTGAGCCCTAAGAACGTTCTTCAGATGATGAAAGATCTCGACACCCATGCGCAGACCTTCCGAAAAGGTTGCCGCGCCAACGGGCATAACCATGAATTCTTGGATGTCGACATTGTTGGGTGCGTGCGACCCCCCGTTAAGAATATTCATCATCGGTACAGGTAGCGTGCCTACGTCTTCTGAAGTCGCGAGGTAGCGCCAAAGTGGTAGTTGGCTCTCCGTCGCCGCCGCACGCGCCACCGCCATCGAAACCGCAAGTATCGAGTTGGCTCCGAGTTCTCGCTTGTTCGGCGTGCCATCCAAGTCGATCATCGCTCGATCAATACCCACCTGCTCTCGAACCTCAAAGCCCCTTATCGCTTCCGCGATCCTCTCATTAACGTTGCTAACTGCCTTAAGCACACCTCTACCCAAGAAACGCTCGTGGTCACAGTCTCTCAGTTCCACAGCTTCATGCGCTCCGGTAGAGGCTCCCGATGGAACGGCCGCCCTACCACGCACGCCTGACTCAAGGGTAACTTCAGCTTCGACAGTAGGATTGCCCCGAGAGTCAATTATCTCTCGCCCTCGAACGTCGACGATTGTCGACATTTATCCTCCTCCAATTGGGTCTATGTCTTTATGAGCCCCCTGCAACTGCAACACAGCTTTTCTGGCTCTTTCCGTTAGTTCATTTCGATCTTCCATATCGAGGCCATCAACCTCAATCGGCATCCCTACCCTAACAGTTATAGTTCCGGGCTTTATTCTGAGAGAGCCCTTCTTCATTACTTCGCGTGATCCGATGACCGCCACCGGCAAAACATCTACCCCGGTCTGTATCGCCAAGACAAACGCACCCTTCTTAAACTTCTGAAGCTCACCAGTTTTCGTGCGCGTGCCTTCAGGGAACATGATGATGGTAGGGCTCTCATTCTCCAACAGGTCTTTCGCAACACCCAAAGATCGCACTGCAGCGCTTCGGTCCTTTCGGTCAACAAAAATATGTCCACATGAGCCAATCGCTCGGCCAAAAATCGGAATGCTTGCCAGTTCTCTCTTGGCCACGAACACGAACGTGCCGGGAATCAAAACGAGTGCGAGGACGTCGTACCAAGAGGAATGGTTCGCCACCAGGATCTGGGGCTTACTCGGATTGACCAAGTCGACATTCTCAAAACAGATCTTCACTCCGGAGATCCATAACAGCTGACTAGCCCAGCGCCTGGGACTTTTCTGACAGATGCATGTCTTATCCGGTGAACCAGTGAAAACAGCCCAAGTCATACGACCACCGTACCAGATCGTGGCTGGGCCAATCCAGATCAACACCCCCAACAGTCGGATCATGATTCCCTCTCGGTTACTCTGTCCTCAACCGCCCAGTGATCAAATCCACCGCTAACAAACGCCGAAAGGGTCCCGTCCTCCTCTTTAAGCCAGACGCCCTCTCCCTCAGTCACGGAGCCGACTTTCGTCACAGTCACCCCATAGCGATCTAAAAAGTGAAGGGAATCGACGGTGCCTGGATCCGTTACGAAGCATAACTCGTAATCTTCACCGCCGGCCAAAGCATACCGGAGCGCCTCAGTTCTACCCAAGTGATTGATCGCAGCCCTCGCGATCGGAATGTCCAGTGCGTTAAGTGTAATCTTCACACCAGATGACGCCGCAATGTGCCCAGCATCCCCAATGAGTCCATCTGATATATCAATCATCGCATGGGCAAATAAATCCTTTGCGATATATAGTGCTTCGTTCACTCGTGCTGCAGGAGTAACAAATGCGGAGCGAAGAGCCTCGTTTGGTGTCCCCCCATCTCGCCATACCCTGACTGCCGCCGCACTCGACCCTAATGAGCCTGTCACCCAGACCTCACCTCCTGACTTTGCCCCATCTCTCCTAACGGGAGAGGTGCTCTTCACTAGAGCCACGACATCGACCATCAAAGGGCCAGGTGATGTCGATACATCGCCACCGATCACAGATGCGCCAGCCTTGCCCGCCGCTTCTGAGATCCCCGCCTGGACCTGCTCGAGGTCAAAAGCTCCTCCACGCTGAGCAGCAATCGACACTAGCAGGCCAACGGGGGCGGCAGCCATCGCGGCAATATCAGAGAGTGCTGCAGTAGCAGCACGGTAACCAACTTCTTTATCGGTAATCCACTCGCGCCTGAAGTGCACGTCTTCTACACAAAGGTCAGTGCTGACAACCCACCCGCCTTCCAGCACTGCTGCATCGTCTCCGGAACCAAGACTCACTCCAGGAGGCAACTCACTGTCAAAATCATGCAGTCGGGAAATTAGATCAAACTCGGCGCCAGGACCGAAACGCGAGCCCCTATTGTTCATTGGTCGGCCTCAGCGTCAAAAACTACAAACGGAAATGGGAAGTTCCCCCGCACATCAGTCTTCTCTAAAAGTACGTCAGGGATCCTCTCAGATACATCTGACGGCATCAGCCCTGCCCCTCTTTCGGAAATTCGTGCTGCCCTGCCAGAAAGGTAGAGCCCAACCGCACCAGCAACAGCTGGTTCTAGTCCCTGGGCCATCAGTGCACCGCACACACCCGAGAGCATGTCTCCCATACCTGCAACAGCCAGATCTGATGAGCCCTGGGTGTCAAACAGAATCGGCTGGGCAGGAGAGGCTACAATCGAAGGGGCCCCCTTTAACAGAACTGAAATTGCGCACTCAGAGGCAAACGCACGTGCTACATCAAGTCGTGAATCAGCTGAGACCAATTCTGGGGCAAGCCGGGTCATTTCACCGTAGTGCGGTGTTATCAACACCGGCCGCATAGATCCTATCTGGCTCAACGAAATGGATCCTTGCGCAGCCAAATTGAGCGCGTCGGCATCGAGAAGGACTGGTTGGCTTCCTTGACCCAAGGTCTCGTCAAGCATGATTTCGCTCTCAAGTCCTGTTCCTAGCCCGGGACCCACCACTAGGGCATCCGTCTGTGCTGCCGCCTCTCGCAAAGCCTCAAGATCTTCGGAGGGTATAAAGATCGCCTCAGGGATAGCGGCTTGGACCAGATCACGATTCGCAGCAGAAGTACAGACCTGCACAAACCCAGCTCCCGCATGAAACGCACCACGAGCAGCGAGAATCACCGCACCGGCCATACCCATAGCTCCACCTACGATTAGTAGGCGACCAACTCGATTCTTGTGCGTGTCTGTCTCACGAACTGGTAGCTGGCCGGATACCCACTGGGGGGTAACGATCCTTCCTCCGGTATCAGACTCTGACAATGGAGGCAGACCAATATCCAACGTCACGTGGCGACCGACATATCCCCTAGCAGGATAAAGTAGACTTCCTGTCTTCGGCGCACCGAACGAAACAGTTAGCTCGGCTTTAACGACCTCACCCGGTATAGCACCTGAAGTGGCATCCGCTCCCGACGGAATATCCAGCGACACCACTGGAGCATCAGAAGCGTTAATCAGCCTGATCGCGGCCGTCTCTCGCTGGCGGGGGGCTCCGCGAGCCCCCGTTCCGAGTATACCGTCAGCTATCACATCGGCTTCCCTGAGAGCCCTCGCAATCAAGTCATCGTTCACACCTACATCGTGAATAACTGATTGCACGGGCCAGCCGTGTAAAAGTGGGTCGCTAGCGGAGCGATCAGCGACCATCACAGCGGTCACATCTACTCCCCAGGATGCCATCGTACGCAGAAGTACAAGCGAGTCCCCCCCGTTGTTACCGGCCCCAACGAAAGCAACGACGTGATTGGGTCTGTATAGATATTGAACAACTAGTGCTGCCGACCGACCGGCGTTCTCCATAAGAACCGATTCGGGCACGCCGAACGAATCGATCGCTAGCGCGTCAAAGATTGACGCCTCTTCTCCGGTCTGCGCCAAAACATCTCCTCGCGAGAACGGATTCAGCGGCGCGTTACCTGAAGCCATTATGCCTCTAGCGGAAGCGACGGCGAGACTGCGCTACTCAAACAGAACTATTACTTGTAGCTCTGTCCGACCTGCCGACCGATCGAGACCTCACCGTTGTCGATCCGGATATTGAAACCACACTCGGGATTCGAGCAGACCCAAGCCTTGTAACGAATCGCTGCTCCATCTCTACCGTAGTCCGAGAGCGGGAGTAACAGTCCTCCACCCTCACCCTCACACTTCTGACACCTCGGAAATCCGCCTTCTTCAACCATATCCATCCCCTCCCTAGGGCGTCTTGACGACCTTTGTCGCCGATTTTCCCGGCTCTGCCGGGAGTGTGTGCCTTTGCTTGCTTACCCTATGGCTCCCACCGTCCTCTCAGTTCAGAGGTCAGCACTCCAAGGGTAGTCCCGCTCAAAAACTTTCTCAAAGTCAAACAGATCTGTGAAATCCTGCTGCTCGTCTTCATCCTCTTTTACTAGGATACCTTGCTCCACCATCGCGAACACTACACGTCCAACATCTTCTGTCTCATGAATGCCCCAGTGCTCCAGTACGGTTCTAGCGAGAGGTCCGTACCGACCTAGAGCTAAGTCCCGTACCCCATGAGCCAGTTCTCGCCCTGAAATGTGGCGGGGCTCCTCAAGGGAGCGAATCACAGAATGCAGTGCCTGTAATACAAACTCATAAGAGCGAGAGTGAAAACACGGATTCCGCTCTTGGAGTTGATCAAGAATCTCTTCAGCGAATTGCAGTTCTGTCATAAACAGAAATCTGGGAAACCGCTCTCTCTTGCGCCAGATGAGATATGAGTGCGGCCTTAACGAGAATCCCTGATCCAAGCGTACGACAGTTATGTCATTGTTAAGTCCGGATATAGAGGAAAGTCCTCACAAAGCTCTCGGACCAACTTCTTAACGCGAGTTATGGCCTGTTGTTCAGCCTGAGAATCGAGGATTTCAGCAATCCAGTCGGCGATAGTTATCATCTCCTTCACTCCCATACCTCGAGTTGTTAAAGCCGGTGTTCCGATCCTCAGCCCCGATGTAACGAAAGGAGATCGAGTCTCTTGTGGTACTGTGTTTTTATTGACCGTGATCGCCGCTGCCTCCAGAGCCTGCTCAGCTTTTTTCCCTGAGAGATCTTGGTGACTGTTACGCAGGTCAATCAGGATCAGATGGTTATCCGTCCCACCCGAAACCAGTTCGAAGCCACGTTCAACTAACCTCTCACCCAGCGCAGCCGCATTTGCGATCACCTGCCTAGAATACCTCGAAAAATCCTCATCTAAAGCCTCTCCAAATGCGACTTCTTTAGCCGCAATCACGTGCATGAGCGGGCCTCCCTGCATGAATGGGAACACTGCCTTGTCAATCTCAGCAGCATGCTCAGATCTACACAGGATCAATCCACCACGAGGGCCACGAAGCGTCTTGTGAGTCGTTGTGGTCACAACATCCGCATATGGGACCGGAGACTGATGGTGACCCGTAGCCACTAGCCCGGCGATATGCGCCATGTCGACCAGTAAATATGCACCAACGTCCTTTGCTATATCACCAAACGCCTCAAAGTCGATGGCCCTAGGATAAGCACTCGCACCCGCAACAATCAGCCTTGGTTTTATAGACCGTGCTTGCTCTCGCAACGCATCATAATCTATGAGTCCGCTGTCTGAACGAACCCCGTATGCCGACGCGGAAAACACTTTGCCGCTAAAGTTGACCTGAGCTCCGTGCGTCAGGTGACCACCGTGACTCAGGTCCATTCCAAGGATAGAGTCTCCCGGCTCCAATAGGGTGAAGTACGCTGCCATGTTCGCCTGAGCCCCCGAATGAGGCTGCACATTGGCGTGTTCCGATCCGAAGAGCTCCTTGGCGCGATCACGGGCGAGGTCTTCTACCAGATCAACAAATTCACATCCGGCGTAGTAACGTCTGCCCGGTAGCCCCTCGGCATACTTGTTCGTCATGACCGACCCAGTCGTTTCTAGCACAGCCATCGACGGAAAGTTCTCAGACGCTATCATCTCAAGACCGAACTGTTGGCGTTCTATCTCTGACGCGATCGCACTGAATACGGCTTCGTCGTTTCTCTTTAGATTGTCAAACACATTTAAGCTCGCTCTATACGGCGAGCCTCGAAAATACGATGCTCTGCAACCCTATCAGCCGCAGTATGCGTGCCGATACCCTCATTCTCAGCAACTTCGTAGATGCTCATAAGCGCTTGGTAGATTTCTTCAGTTTTGGCCTTTGCCTGGGCTGCATCCCATCCATTGAGCTCGCCGTAAACGCTCACTAGACCACCTGCATTGATTACGTAGTCGGGAGCGTAAAGAATTCCCCTTTCCTCCAACGCCGCCCCGTGCACTTCGCTCTCGCCCAAGACGTTATTGGCTGCTCCCGCTACGATATCGAAAGAAAATTGCTCAAGCGTAGCATCGTTAACGACACCACCCAAAGCGCAGGGCGCAAAGACGTCAGCATCTACCGCGTAAATGGCGTCAGGTCCGACATAGGTCGCGCCAAACTCATCTACCGCTCGCTGCACAGCCTCTTCATCAATGTCCGTGACGGTTAGCTTAGCTCCTTCTGAAGCTAGATGCCTGCTAAGGTGGTACCCGACGTGACCCAGCCCCTGAACGGCAACATGACGACCCACTAGAGCATCGTCACCGTATCGATGGGCTGCAGACGCCTTTATCCCTTGATAAACTCCGTATGCTGTGACCGGGGAGGGATCGCCCGAGCCTCCCAGTAGACCGACAACGTGCTCGGTCTCCATCGCCACATGCTCCATGTCTTCTGGCGAGGTCCCAACGTCTTCGGCCGTTATATACCTACCACCTAGAGAGTCCACAGCGCGGCCGTGGGCCCGGAAAATGATCTCGCGATTGGCGCTCTTGTTGTCCCCCCATATTACCGACTTGCCACCGCCAAGATTCAGTCCGGTGATCGCAGCCTTGTAGGTCATCCCTCGAGATAGCCGTAGAGCGTCCACCGTAGCCTCGCGGTCATCCAGATACGACCAGAGCCGGGTTCCGCCAAGGGCTGGACCTAAAGTAGTGTCATGAATCGCGATAATACCTCGGTAACCAAATTCTGGCTCGCTCCAATAGATTAGCTGCTCGTGCCCACCTTCGGACATCAAGTCGAAGATTTTCATCGCGTCCTTACTTCTTCAAGTTTCAGTCTAGCCATTAGCCTTTCTCGCACATGTAATTGTTCACAGACGCATGTCGTTTCTTTACCACCGGAAAAAGTACCCCGATGATCGGTGCTTCTCTGTGCCATACCTCGATTGGCCCGAACCGGATCGCACGAAAAATGGCGGACGATATCGGACCCTAGCCTACTCCCGTTGATTAGCACGAAATTTCAAGGGTACTCGTAGAATCCGCGGGATGCCTTCCTTCCCAACCATCCTGCCGCCACGTACTTCCGAAGTAACGGACAAGGGCGGTATCGGTCACTACCCAGCCCTGAGTGAAGCACCTCTAGTATGTTGAGGCAGGTATCAAGTCCTATTAGGTCAGCCAGCTCGAGCGGTCCCATCGGGTGGTTCATGCCTAGCTTCATAACTGCATCGATAGCTTCGGGAGTGGCGACTCCCTCCATCAGGGCGAAAACAGCTTCGTTTATCATCGGCATGAGGACTCGATTCGAAACGAAACCCGGAAAATCGCTAACCTCCACAGGGGTTTTGCCAAGTTCCTGGGTTAAGCCGAGGGTCAGCTTGATCGTCTCGTCACTCGTAGCAAGACCACGAATAACTTCAACGAGCGTCATGACCGGAACGGGGTTCATGAAGTGCATACCAATCACCTGCTCAGGACGCTGAGTCCTCGCCGCAATCTCAGTGATTGAGATCGATGAAGTATTTGAGGCCAGGATTGTCCTGCTTCCGGTTACCCGATCGAGTTCCTCGAAGATTGAATACTTAAGGGTCGGCACCTCTGGCACAGCCTCAACAACCAGTTCCACATCTTCAACTCCGGCCTCCAAGCTCTCATACGTCTGAATAAGAGCTAACGTCGAGTCGCGCTGCGTCTGATCTATGAGTTGCTTCTCAAGCTGCCGGTCTAGGTTCCGATTGATTGTTTCAACCGCCCTTTCCAGGACCTCTCCCGACAGATCGATCAACCGAACCTCTTTGCCCGCCTGGGCAGCGACGTGGGCTATCCCGTTGCCCATTGTTCCTCCACCCACGACCGCGATCCTTTCGATGCTCATATCTGCTTCGGTCTCCACTCTTACCCGTTTCGCTTAGCTAGACTGCCAGAGATATTGCGCCGCCTAGTACCACGGCATTCGGCACAAGCATTGCCGCATCATAAGCTTTCTTTAGGTAAGGTCTTATGTCAGTCGCTACCCTTGGCCGCAGCCCTCACGGCGAGGACAGCAAAGAATGCGAAACCAATCTTAATCAAGTCCCCGATAACAAACGGGACTACCCCGGCCATTAGAGCAGTTCTGACATCTAGGCCCGTGTAGGCCATCAACTGGAGGACTCCCCCAACGTACATGGTCCCCACGCCACCTAGGAGGCCTGCTATTAGGCGCCAAGCCTGCCCTGAGCGGCCCGCTATCATTCCCACTAGGAACGCAGCAGCAGGCGCAGCAAGCAGATATCCTCCAGTCGGTCCGAACAGCCATCCCAGACCTGCCCCTCCGTTCGAGAAGACAGGCGCTCCCATTCCACCGAAGGTGACGTATGCCGTCATAGCTAGTGCCCCGAGGCGCGGACCAAGCATCGCACCCGCTAGGATCACTATCATCGGCTGAAGCGTTACCGGCACAGGTGTCCAAGGGAGTGGCACCGCTATTTGCGCTGAGAACGCAGCCGCTACTGCGAAGGCTACAATACCTAGGGCATGCCTCCCTCGCATGTCATCCCCTATCGCTTGAAAAGTGTAACCTTTTAGTGATTTCGTAAAATTTGTCATGCATATGCTCCCTTGTTGAGCCTCATATCTTTTCTACCGATAGCGCAACTGCATTTCCGCCACCCAGACAAAGAGTGGCCATACCGGAGGCAGCAGAGTTTTGCGCCATCGCATTGAGAAGAGTCACTAGGATTCGGGTGCCGGATGCGCCTATCGGATGACCGAGGGCGACAGCTCCACCATTCACGTTCACCCGAGACTCATCCATCTCAAGTGCTCGTATATCTGCGATGGCCTGAACGGCGAAAGCCTCATTCACTTCAAAGAGGTCGTAATCGCCGATCAGCTTACCCTCCTCCCGCATAAGATTCTGAACTGCTGCTACTGGTGCGAAAAAAAGGTCCTGAGGTGCGGTCGCCGCCGTAGCATAACCGGAGATTAGAGCTTCCACCTCGAGACCATGAGCTTGCGCATAATCCAGTGAAGCGACCAGCACTGATGCTGCTCCGTCATTCAGGCCCGGAGCATTCCCAGCTGTTACTACGTGCTCTTCTATATCGTCGGGTGCGTCACGCACAAAGGCTGGACGGAGTTTTCCGAGCGCATCTAGCGAAGTGTCACCTCTCGGACTCTCATCAAGATCAATCACAGACACACTCTTTCGTTTCTTTACCTCTACAGGAACTATCTCCTTCTCGAAAAAGCCAGCTTCGGCTGCCGCTACTGCTTTCTGATGCGAACGCAACGAAAACTTGTCCGCAGCATCGCGAGAGACACCCGCTTTGTTGGCAGTGTATTCGGCGTAACCACCCATATGGCAGTTTCCGAACGAGCACCATAAGCCATCGAAGATAAGTCCATCATCCATAGCCTGATCGCCAAACTTTATCCCATTGCGCATTCCGCGAAGGTAGTGCGGCACCATCGACATAGATTCCATCCCTCCCGCCACTATCAGTCGAGAGTCTCCAGCGCGGACCGCCTGGGCTGCTAGCATAACGGCTTTCAAGCCGGAACCGCACACTTTGTTGATGGTGAACGCGGGCACTGTCTCCGGAACACCACCACCGACTGCTGCCTGCCTAGCCGGAGCTTGGCCTACTCCCGCAGTGACCACGTTGCCCATGATTACTTCTTCCACATCTCTAACATCGATGCCGGAGCGCTCCACCGCAGCGCGAACTGCTATGGCTCCAAGCTCTGGCGCAGAGAAGCGGCTCAAGCCACCAAGGAATCGGCCAATCGGGGTCCGGGCTCCCCCTTTGAGGATAACCGGAATTCTGGAAGCGTCACTCATCTATTGAAACTTTCTCAGAAATGGGGTCCGTCAGCCTTTCAAGATACCATAAAATCTTCGGGCCCTGAATTCCCTAACGGACTGGTTAATTCGGTCACTCCTCTATCAACAAGGGCCTATCTTGCGTCAGATCGAAGCGTCCCCACGGCACTTTCGGGTCATGCTCGAATATCAGAAGCCAGTTTTCTTGGCGGGCTTTCATCCAGAGTCTCCTTTTGGATTCCAGTGTCACCAGTGGCTCTAAGTCATACCCCATGATCCATGGCAAGGGCAGGTGCGCGGATGTTGGACACACATCCGCGAGAAAACATGCCGTATCTCCGTCGCTCTTTATCAAAACGGACTGATGATGTGGTGTGTGGCCAGGTGTCGGCAGGACCTCGACCCCCTTTGTTACCTCCGTGACGCCCTCTACCACCTCCCAAAGCCCCGCCTTCGTTATCGGCTCGAAGTTCTCTAGCAGATAGCTCGCTCTAATCCGTTCGTTCTGACTGTGGGCAAACTCTAGCTCACCCTTCTGCACAACGTGTCTTGCGTTTGGAAACGACGGCCGTACTTGACCCAGCTCGTCAAGTACTGTGTTTCCACCCGCGTGGTCAAAATGCAGATGCGTATTGAGAACGATATCGATCGCCTCAGGATCGAAACCAGCATGACGGATTCCATCTTCGAGCCTTGTGGGGTCACCTGCATTCGCCACACCGTATATTTCAGCGAACTTTTCATTGTACTTGTTTCCGACACCCGTATCGACCAGCACGAGTGCATTTGGAGCTTCGATAAGTAAGCACCTGAGAGCCAAAGGAATCCGATTCCTTGCATCTGAAGAGATGCGCCTCTCCCAAAGTGGCTTGGGGACTACACCGAACATCGCACCCCCGTCCAGCTGCTGAAAACCAGCCTCAATCCCATGGATCCGAATCGATCCGACCTTTAAAGGTCTGCTGAGTGGGAGGCTCTCATCCATTAGCGAGCTGTATCCGCATCACACATCCTGTTTCCTCTGCTTGATCTGAAAGGAGAGTGCTTCAAGCTCCATCACGAGGTTGACGTCTTCGACTGGAACTTCGGCTGGAACGTTTAAACGAATCGGCGCAAAGTTCAGAATTCCATTCACACCCGCTTCAACGGCCCTAGACGCCACATCCTGAGCCGCATCAGCTGGTATCGCCAAAATCACGAGCTCGACACCCCTCTCTTCCATCACTTTCTCGAAGACGTCCAAAGAACAGATCGACTGGTCACCCCAAGCCGTTCCTATCTTTTCAGGGTCGGAATCAAAGATCGCAACACAATCGTAGCCGCGGGAACGGAATGCGGGGTACTCGTATAGGGCAAGCCCAATTCGGCCCGCACCTACCAATGCAACTTTCCATGAGCGGTCGATACCCAAAAGAGTGCGAAGGCTCTCACAAAGCTCACCAGCTTGATACCCAAGACCACGTTTTCCGAAAGATCCAAAATGCGAGAGATCTTTACGAACCTGCGCGGCTGTGGTCTGCCCCCAAGCTGCTAGTTCTTCGCTGGACACTGTGCCACCACTCTTCGGGAAACTCTCGAGGGACCGAAGATAGTGCGACAGTCGACGCACCGTACTCTGAGGAATCTTTCTGTTCACGAATGCGCCGAAACCCTAATGATCATGCCGTATTTAACATCGTTGAGACAACATGCACAAAGTAAGGTTCCCCGATCACGACTGCAACGAAAGCTTATCCAAGGGCCTCTGAAAGGGCCACAAAACTCTCGGGAGTCAGGTTCTCAGGACGCACTTCAGGCGCTATCCCTAAATCTTCCAGTATCGCGTCAACCCGACCGATATCTAGGTTCAGACTAGGGTGATCTCGAAGAATTTTTCTAAGCTGCTTCCGGCGCCACTGAAACGTCGCTCGTACAAGTTTCCGAACGCGGACTTCCTCGTCTAGGCACAATGGTTCAGGGCGCCTAGGGGTGATACGCACGAGTGCAGACTCCACTTTAGGCACAGGTCGGAACGCTCCTCTACCGACTTTGAAAAGGCGCTGGACACGCGCCACCGTTCTGATTCCCACTGAGAGGGCACCGTACGCTTTAGTCCCTACCGCTGCGGTCATTCGTTCAGCGACCTCCGCTTGCACCATCAGAACAACATCCCGGGGACGTGGGCGTTGAAGCAGTCTAAAAATGATTGGGGTCGTTATGTTGTAGGGGATATTGCCGATTACGAGCACGTCACCCAGATCATCGAATATGCCTCCAAGATCTACATCGAGTACGTCATCATGTAACACGCGTACATCAGGGCGCTCTGCAAACCGCTCCTGAAGGTTCGCGGCAAGGATGTCATCCAGTTCGACAAGTGTCAGCCGTCGCACGGTCCCCGCAAGGTGCCGGGTGAGCGCTCCTTTCCCAGGGCCAATCTCCAGAACTTCGTCCACGTCGGATGCGCCCAATGCGTCTACAATCTTGCGCTGGATATTGTCATCAACGAGAAAGTTCTGTCCCAGTGACCTCTTAGCTCGCGAGGACGCGCTGTCTTGCACTTCAGCCTTGGACGACGAGAGCTGCCCGGTCGTCGGCAAGTGCTGACATCGATGTATCAGTCGAGAGACCGAAGAGTGCATCAATAACTTGTGAAACACTGCCGAATCGGTTCTCAATCGCAGCCTCCAGGACCTGAGCCTCTCCGTTCTTCAGACCTTTGGTTGCAAGCGTATCCGATAGGCCATCGGTAAAAAGAAGCAGTAAGTCGTCACCGCTGCTCCAGCTGACAGTCTCCTCTTCGTAAGAATCGGATCCAGCGAAACCAACTGGAGGGTCCGTCGCGACAAGGCGCTTAGCTTCTCCGTTCGAGCGGATGACAAAAGCGTGCGGGTGCCCCGCATTGGCATACGTGAGCTCACGTCGGGCAGGATCTATCACCCCATAGAAGAGGCATATATACATCTCTGTAGTCGCCAACTCATCCGACAGAGCATCATCTAGCTTGCGAAGAACTGATGCAGGGGAGCCAGCATCCTGGGCAAAAATCCCAGCCGCACTCATCGTCAGCATCATGATTAAGGCAGAGGGGAAGCCGTGAAGGGAGACATCTCCCAGCATCACACCGATTCGCCCCTCTGGAAGCTCGAAGAGTTGATAGAAATCACCTCCGACCTGCTCGGCTGGCTGAACTCTTCCGGCTGCATTTGTGAAATCGAATGTTTCCACGGCGGGAAGCAACTTCATCTGCATTTCATGGGCCAGTTCCATCTCCCGTGACATACGCTCCGTGGCGAGCAGTTCCTGCGCGAGCTGACGCTCCTTGGCGAGCAGTTCCTGCGCGAGCTGACGCTCCTTGGCGAGCAATTCCTGCGCGAGCTGACGCTCCTTGGCAAGCGATTCCTGCACAAGCCGGTGATTCTCAATAGCGGCTCCTACCTGTGACGCAATCGCTTCAAGTTGCCTTCTCTCAGCGGGTGTAAACTGTCCATCGTCCACACGGCCAACCAACGAGATCACTCCGACTTTACGGGACCCCCCAGCCCTAACAGAAAATCGGACAGGAACTGACAAGCGCGAATCGAGATCCTTATTGTCAATCTCCGATTCGTTGTTCCGAAATACCCGTGAAGTCAAGGAATCGGGATCATCTGGACTCAGGAGGCCTGATCGGCCAGCGTCACCTACTTGGGCAGCGAGGTTTAAATCCACCACTCCAGCACTCTGAACCCATAAAGCGGCGCGTTTGGCACGCATTACATCACGGACCGCATCAAGAATGTACTCGGCAGCTTTCTCTAGTTCGAGCGTGGCCCCTAAAGTTTCACTTATTGAGTAAAGGAGGGTTATCTCCTCATACCGCTGACTGACTTCATTTGTGAAGGATTCGATTTCCCGCTCTAACTCAAACAAGCTAGCCAGAGTGGGAGCAAGCGCCGCACAAACCGCTTCGGCTGGTGCGGCGCGTGCCGCTCGGACCTGCAGCTGTATTTTATCGCCGAGGAAAGGGACCGGAGTCACACTACCCATCGACTCACTTTCGCCAAGGCCGGCTGTTGACTCGTATACGACTAAGCGCTCCGGCTCACCGTATTCGGTAGATGGAACAGTCAATACGAGGAGTGCTCCGAATGCTTTCTCGAAATGCTCAAGCGTTTGAAGAACCTGCCCCGGCAGCCTCACCGAAACGAGACTGTCGAGCTCACTCAAGCGGATGCACCACCTTCAAAGGTGCTGCAAGATTCAGCTCGCAAAATAAGAGTCACCTCGTTACCGCAGTCGTTAAAGCACAGCTCATCTAGTAGCTCGCGCATAAGGAACAGACCTCTTCCATACGAACACGCGAGATGCTCGGGACGAGTCGGGTCAGGCACCGAACCTGGGTCAAAGCCCGAGCCCTGATCGCGAACTGTCGCCTGAACATGATCTCGGCCCATCACAACCTCTATGACTACGCTCTTAGAAGGGTCGTGATCGTTACCGTAAATCATTGCATTCGCGAGTGCTTCGGTGAGCCCAACCCGGAAGTTTAGGTTCAATCTCCTAGCTGACACCTCAGAAGCACTGCATCGGCTCAGGACATAGTCAACCGCACCCGAGATAGAGTGAATGTCCGTAGGAATCTCGAGGACTAGGCCCTCTCCCGTTAATTCACTCACGCCAATAGCCTCTCAAAAGCCCTCAAGGGCCCGCTCTTTGTCCTCCGCAATCTGGAATAACGTATCGAGCTTGGTCAGTTCAAAAAGCGTGCGCAAATCTTCACTCAGGCTCGATAGGCGAAGTTCACCTCCGTCCTCACGAATCTTTTTCGACAAACTCACAAGGACCCCTAACCCAGATGAGTCTATGTAAGCCGTGTTCGCAAAGTCGATCACGAACGTTTGCTCACCGAGTTCAATCTTTTCGAGTACTTTGTTCTTCAGCTCATTACGGTTTCCGACGATCAGCTGACCCTCCACTTCGATAACAGTGACGTCGTTCACCTTCGACACCTGAAAGCTCATAGGTTCGGCGCTCCTAGCAGTTCCTGTGTCCGTTACGCGCAGCGAATCTCTCTCCCGCGTTCGGATCGACGGTCAAATGATAAAAAGGGACGGATTCGAAGGGCAACCGGGGCACACGGCTCGTAACATTAAAATGAGCTGGGCTGCAATAATAAGCGGTGACCAAAAATCAGTTAGAATCGCTTCAAACCCGGGCTTACTCCCGAAACTTCTCGGTCAAACGATCGAGAACCGGCGTTGACACAAAGGCTGATACATCACCTCCCAACGCCGCCACTTGCCGGACCAGCGATGACGAAATGAAGGAGTTGCTCACCTCCGGAACAAGAAAGAGTGTCTCCAGAGCAGAATTAAGCTCCTGATTCATCTGCGCCATCTGAAGTTCGTATTCGAAATCAGAAACTGCCCGCAGCCCGCGAATGACCAAGTGCGCGCCCTGATCTCTGGCCAGATCCACAAGTAAGCCGGTGAAGGACATCACTTCGATCTGCGATTCCCCTTCGAAAACCGCTCGAATCAAATCCACACGGTCTTGGACCTCGAAGAGCCCCTCCTTGTTATGGGTACTCGTCTGCGCCACCGCCACTATTACTCGGTCGGCAACTCTCAAGGCTCGTCGGGCGATATCTTCGTGCCCACGTGTAATGGGATCAAATGACCCCGGATACAGAGCTAAGACGGGATTAGGACGATTCATGGATCCGATTCACGAACAGGTTGATAGTGTAGTCAGTGCAGTATCACCATAGCGACGAGTCTTCGCACCTTCTGGTAGCGATAGTAATTCACGGACAGGATGCTCTAACCAGAGTTCCTTCGCAAACGGTCTTCCTTCAAATCTTTTGACTAGTGCGGAAGCATCTCCCCCTTCGTAGGGAGGATCCGCAAGGGCGATATCAAATAATCCTTCAAAACGTTGGAGATATCGAAAGACGTCTTCGCACACTATCTCTGCATCGTTTTGGGCACCGAGCAATTCAACGTTATGCCGGATAACGTTTACCGAACTTCGAGCCCTATCCACGAAGATCACAGATTCCGCCCCCCGAGACAGCGACTCTAGTCCAAGTGCTCCAGAGCCAGCGAACAGGTCCAAAACGGTGGCACCAGACACTGATCCTCCCAAAGCAGACATCCACGCTTCACGCACACGATCGGTCGTTGGGCGCACATCTCGTCCTCTCGGAGAGCGGAGTCTGCGACTTTTCCACCTTCCTGCTATGATCCTCACGAGGCGGGCCTGAGATCGGAGAGCCGCGCCTGGACCCGGACCCTTCCTCGCCATTCATTGCGCTCAATACGAAAAAGTACATCCCACTTTCCCGAGCTTAAAGAATCTAGGTCGAACCGATCTGCAAGACCGAATCCAATGGCATCCAGCTGTGTCCGTGATGACGTCAACTCAGCCTTCAGATGATTCTCACCAACAATACGAGGTGCGCGAACACCCACACCTTGAACGCGGAAGACAGGCGTGGGATTTCCTATTCCATGGGGACCCAAATAAGACAACCAATGGACCAGCTCCAGGTCGACATCTTCAAGCTTGATGTCGAGGTCTGGACTCAGGACAGGCCGGAGTGAGTGGTGCGTTAATCTTGAACGAGCAGCTTCATTGAAGGCAAGGCGGAAAGCTTCGAGTTCCCCAGTCGAAATCTCAATCCCCGCAGCCTGCTGGTGGCCTCCGAAACGAGTTAGATGTTTCGAGCACTCTGCGATCGCTTCATAGAGGTTAAACCCGGATATAGACCGAGCACTCCCCCTCCCTTTGTCACCTTCTACTGCTACCACAACGACCGGCCGGTGTATACGCTCGACCACCCTCGACGCCACGATGCCAACTACCCCTGGATGCCATCCTCGCTGAGCTAATACGACACCAAAATCCTTATCTGGGTCGAAGCTAACCTCAAGATCTTTAAGTGCTTGATCTAGCGTCCTTTGGTCTTCCTCACGTCGGTCGCGATTCGCCTGGTCGAGTACCGTCGCAAGTCTATGAGCTTCAACGCGGTCGTCGCTCAACAGAAGTGTTAGAGCGTCAGAAGCCTCCCCGATCCGTCCGACCGCATTGATACGGGGAGCTATCTGGTATCCGATTCGTCCTGCTGTGACTTCACCGGCAGACACTCCTGCGACTCCCAATAATGCTCTAAGACCCACACTTTTCGTGTTAGAGAGTCGCTTAAGTCCTAAGGCTACCAGAATGCGGTTCTCCCCGGAAAGCGGCACCAAGTCTGCCACCGACGCGAGTGCCACTAAGTCTAGCATATCGTAGAGTTCGGCGAGATTTACACCCAGCTCTCGTCCAATCAATTCCCCTAATCGGAAAGCAACCGCGGTTCCACATAATCGTTTATCCTGATATTGGCAGTCAGGTCTCTGCGGGTTCACTACCGCAAAAGCGCCCGGCAAATCTCCTCCTATGGTATGATGGTCGGTAACGATCACGTCTATTCCGACGCCCCTAGCTTCCGCAATCGTCTCATGAGCCATCGTTCCACAATCCACTGTTATCAGGAGCGACGCTCCCACGGCACGAGCCTCTGCCAAACCATTCTCAGAAAAGTCATACCCGTCTCGGACACGATGCGGAACGAAAGGTCTCACAGACCCACCGAGTGACCTAACCCACTTAGTCAGTAGCGCTGTAGCGCAGATCCCATCCACATCATAGTCGCCGTGAATGAAAATCTTCTCATCATCCGTTATCGCCTTAGCAATCCGATTGGCTGCGATCAATCCATCAGCGAGGAGGGTCGAATCTGAAAGCTGTTCCATCCTAGGGCGAAGAAACCGCTTTGCTTCTTCTACCGAGGACCTTCCCCGGATAGAGAGGAGGGCACACACCGGCTCAGGGAGCCTCAGCGCCTCTGTGAGTTGACGGACTCTCCCGGAATCAGAGGTGGGAGGAGGCTCCCAATGTGGAGCCGGTGGTCGGAGGCGGACCTCAGTCCCACCTAGACCGGCAGAACTCAACCCTCTTCTTCGCCTCCATCAACACCCAAAGCTTCTTCTTCAATGCCATCCGTGACCTCCTCAGATGACAGCTCTTCGTTGCCATCGACTTCTGACTCTTGGCTAGTTTCGACTTCATCGTCTACCGGCTCCTCAGTCGACTCCTCCACGGGCTCCGCCGCCGCCAAAATCACACCGCATGCTTCGCACCTAATCAACCTATCCCCATGACGGATCACGTTTTGGAGTTGCAACGGGACCATACTGAAACAGTTAGCGCACGCACCGTCGGCCGTCAGTTCGGCTATAGCACGGCGACGCCCACCTCCTCGGATCGCTTCATACATTCTAAGCTCGCCGGGGTCCATAGCTGCGGTGAAACTTTCTCTCTCTTTCTCAAGACGGGAAAGTTCGGAGCGGACCTCTTCCCGCTCGGCCAGCAGCGCCTCTTTCTTTGGCTCAACGATATCGGATGCCTCCCTGTAGGCTTCCTCGAGCTCTGTCACACGCTCTTCACCCTTGCGGACCTGATCTATGAGTGTGAGGGCTTCGGTCTCATCATTTTCTAATGCTCGCTTCACCATCTCAAGTTCTGTCGTGACCGCCGACTCTTCTCTGAGATTTCGAACTGAACCTATTCGTTCTTCGAGCTTCTTCACTCGCTCCCGACGCTCATCGGACGAGGTCTCGAGTCTGCGAGACTCGAGCTTCATCTCCTTCAACCTAGTTCTGCTAGTCTCAAGTTCACTCTCCAGCATGAGAGCTGGCTCTTCAATTTCTTCGAAGAGCGAGTCGAAGGTTCCAATGCGATCGCGGGCGTCGTTGATGCTCCCGTCGAGCTTCTGAAGTTCCTTTAGTCCGGTCCGCCTCTGCTGCGTCATGTCTTCGCTTCGTTCAGGTTTTTGTCGTTGGGGCTTCGGCGTGCAGCCGAAACCCAGTAATTCTCGTCCAACTCTCGAATCTCGGAAGCGAGCTGTGACTTCTTAATCACGAGTTCGAGCTTCTCCTCCTCGCTCCTACTCCTCTCGATTTTGGCCTGGAGATGCTGTGCCCGCCTGTGTAATGCCGCAACCCGAATCCTCTTGACCGCTTTCGAAAAGATCTCATTGCCGTGCGCCAGTTCCTCTGGATCCACGAGTATCTCACGAAACCTCTGGGCCGCAACAGAATCCATTGACGGTAATGGAACTCGCGCCTCCGGATCATCAAGAAGTGCCTGAAAGATGGCCCGGTGGTACGGATCTTCAAAGTCCTCTGACGAAATGACTTCCGCAGCTCGCTCTACCCACTCAATTCCTCGGACCATCACCTTAAGGAGATGGCGCTCAGCCCCACCCTTGAGACTTGGTGGATTTCCGACCCGCGATAACTCTGCAGGGCCTGATCCTAAATTCCTGCTTGTCTGTCGCGGGACTTTCTTCATGTCTTCAAGAAGTGTTCCTGGCTGAACTCCCGTAGCCTGAGAAACTCGGTCCACGTAAAGATCCCGAAGTGTAGGATCGATCACCGCGCGCAGAGTAGGCAGAAGACGGTCTACAGCCGAGCGCCTTCGATCAATTGACGAGAAATAGCTTTTGTCTCCCAATATCTGGAGCTTTCTATCCATCACGTCCATCGAATCTTTAAGGAGCGCACTGAGGCCATCAGGACCATGAGAACGGACGTACGTGTCTGGGTCTTCTCCCTCCGGAAAGGTCACCACGGATGGATGAACACCTGATTCGAGCAGCACGTCTCCTGCCTTGAACGTAGCCTTGAGCCCCGCTCCATCAGAATCGTAAAGCAAAAGCACCCGTTTTGTGTAACGTGAAAGAAGTTGAGCTTGCTCCGGAGTAAGCGCCGTCCCCAGCGGTGCAACAACATTCTCAAAACCCACAGCTGCTATCGAGACCGCATCCATATACCCTTCTACGATAAGTGCTTGTCCCTCACGGCGTATCGAGTTCTTAGCTCGTGACAAACCGTACAAGTTACGACCCTTATGGTAGATGGGCGTCTCAGGAGAATTGATGTACTTGGGCCCATCACCAGAAATGGTCTCCAGGATCCGTCCTCCGAAAGCGACGACCCGCCCATTTACACCCTTGATGGGAAACATGACTCGGCCACGAAACCCATCGTAAGGCTCCTTACTCCGTTCAGACTGCTTTAGGAGTCCTAGCTCAAGCATTAGATGTTCTTCGAAACCATGCTTGACCGCAGCCTCACGAAACGCACGCCATTCATCCGGGGCGTACCCGAGTTCGAAGCGCTCAGCAACTTCAGCATCAATCCCACGACTCTCCAGGTAGGTTCGCGCGTCTTTACCGACCCTTTTATCCAGAAGTTGATTTCTGAACCAATCCTGTGCGAAAGCAGTGATCTCGTAGTAAGGACGATGAGGATCTTCCTCCGGCTTTCGCCCACTGACCTCTTGAATTTCGATACCCGACCGCGCCGCCACATACTTTACGGCCTCCACGAAGTCCATCCCTTGTCGTTCCATAAGGAAATCAAACACACTGCCTGCTTTCCCACATCCGAAGCACTTGTAGAAGCCCTTGTGAGGCACCACGTAGAAACTAGGTGTCTTTTCGTCGTGAAATGGGCAGTTCGCTTTGAATTCCCGACCGGCTTTCTTGAGCGACACGGACTCACCGATGATCTCTACAATATCGGCCCGGCCTCGTACCTCATCTATAATATGCTCAGGAATCATAAGCCTTACCCGAAGGTCGCTATAGTCACACCCGCGCCTCCATCACCCGGCCCACCCATGCGGAATTTTTGAACGCGGGTGTCCACCGCAAGAAGCTCGCTAACCCTCTTCCGGAGCGCACCTGTACCCATCCCATGAATGATACGAAGGTCGGACAGATCATCCCGGATCGCCTCGTCCACCGCCCGCTTAAGCTCCAGATCCATTTCATCGACCCTAAGCCCGCGAAGGTCTACTTCCAGTCTCCCATGGGATGCTTTTGGCTTCCTCCAAGTCCCCGCCCGCTCCTTAGCCCCTGGTTCCTCTATGAAGTCAATTGACTCAATCTCCTCATATGGCAACTCAAATCGCATAGCTCCCACCTCTACGAGAAGCCGGTCACCTCGACGCTCCACAACTCGCCCATTTGCCCCAGTCGCACGAATACGAACGCGCGCTCCCTCCTCAGTTCCGAGCTCTTCTGGCTCGCTTTTTTCATGGCTCACTCCGTCCTGATCGTGATCAGTCCGCTTACTTGTGACTCGACTTGCCAACTTCTTATGACGAGATGCAGATCTCTCGACTTTCTGTCTCGCGATTCTAGAGGCTTGTTCTAGATCGCTTCCTCCTTTAACTGCAGCTCTCAGTTCAGCGATTACAGATTCCACTTCGGCACGCGCATCCAAAAGGAGTTGGCGCGCGTCAGCTCGCGCGCGTCCTTCGGCGATCCGCTCCGACTCCAATAAAGTCTGTTCTCTGGACTCGACATCCACTCTAAGACGGTCAGTCCGACGTCGTTCTTCCTCTAGCTCGAGTACCAACTTATCTACTTCTTCCTCCTGTTCCTCGACCCTCTCAATAACATCCTCCAACTTCGCCTCG
>MDTE01029438.1_pt1 | contig 24775 bp, 42 predicted proteins | sample 811231 | NCBI WGS metagenome assembly MDTE01 (sample SAMN05326651, study PRJNA326480) | marine metagenome | isolation source: seawater | place: Indian Ocean: Red Sea | collected 2010 | reverse complement strand
CTATCATGTTGTAGAGTCCTCATCTATTGCAGATACCGAAGTAAAGAAACGTGGTTTAATCAAGGCATTTAATGAGTCATTAAACAACTCTGAAAACATATTAAGATACAGGGAAATTATAAGAACTCTAGCAGAATCAGAGAATACAATAGAGTCACCAGTAAAAATAAGAGGACTAAGGAGAATCATATCTAACACTATAAGTGTGGCATCATCTCATATTAAACTACGAGGTATAGTTAGAACTATATCAGATACAATATCAATAGGATTGGCAGCCTTCCAAGGAGATGTATTCCAGTCAAATGTATTTGGTAGTGCATCATCAGAAGTAACCAAGGTATTAGGAAGAGTGAAGAATATTAACGAGTCTATATCTCTATCAGAAGCAAAGAATAGGGCTATGGGATTCGGAAAGACTATCAATGATACTGTAAGCATTTCAACTTCTGTTACACCACTTAGAGCATTAACAAGATTGGTATCAGAATCAATATCAATTCAAACATTTAGGCAAAGACTTAGAGCAATAGCAAAGAGTGTTACAGATTCAGTGTCAATATCAACTACATCCAATACAATAAGAGGTAGGGTAAAGCGTGTAAATGAATCTGTTGAGGTAACAACAAAGAGAATATTCCAGTCTATATTCCAGTCAAACGTGTTCCAACAAGGTGCAGAGTATGTGAAATTAATGGGAAGAATAAGACTGGTAAACGAAACACAAAACGTGGTAGAAGGAAGAATAACTTTGATGAGTTTAAGAAGAGTATTTTCAGAGACAGTTCAGGCATCAGAAACTATAGTTAAACTAAGATCTATATTAAGATTGATAACAGAGACAGAGAGAACACAAGAATCTCTTGTGAAGTTAATGTCAATGTTAAAGGTTGAAAATGAGTCAGTTTCTATCCAAACATTCAGGGAAAAACTTAGAGTAATTAGAAGGGTTATTAATGAAACAGTACAGTATGCAGAACAGATTAACAAAGTACGAGGATTAAACAGAATAATAAATAACACCATACAGTTATCTGTCTCATCATATACTGCAAGTGGTTTCATTAGATTACATACTGAAGCAGTTAATATTGCAGAAAACATAACAAGATTAAGAGGATTGTTTAGAGTTGTCAACAATACAGTACAATCTTCAGAGACATTAAGGAGGGCAGTAAGCAGAATATTCAGTGAATCTATAAGCATATCAGAGAATAAGGTATTCTTAAGATCATTAATAAAACACGTAGCAGAGTCAATTTCAATACAAACATTCAGAGAGAAGTTACGTGCAGTTAGAAGGGTAATAAATGAGAGTGTCAACTATGCAGAGACGGTTCCAAGACTTAGAGGATTGGGCAGAACCATTGATGAGACATTGAATATATCATTCTCATTCTCATGGACAAGAGAGTTACTTAGAAGTGTAGGCGAATCAGTTTCTATCCAAACATTCAGAGTACCTCCAAGAGTATTATTAAGAATAATAAATGAGACAATGAATATTGCAAGAACAAGATTGGGTACATTCCAGTCGAATGTATTCCAACAGAATGTATTCCAACAGGGATATGAAATTGCAATGGTAAGAGGATTGGGCAAGATTTACAATGAGAGCGTAAGTATATCAGAAGGATTTAGAAAAGCATTTAGTAAGGCATTTACAGAAACAGTCCGTATAAACGAAGCAACAAACTTTGCTAGAGAATTAATTAGACACTTGAATGAATCGGTATCAGTTCAAACATTCAGATTAAGAACAAGAGATCTAATCAAGTTGGTTGCAGAATCACTAGAAATTTCACATTCATTCATAAGACTACAGGCAATAAGAAAGTTAGTAGCAGAGTCAATATCAGTACAAACATTCAGAGACAGATTAAGAGACATGTTACGAGTTGTATCAGAGTCTATAAGTATATCTGATACAAGAGTTCCTAGAAGAGAATTAAGGAGACTAATTGCAGAGTCAATATCTGTTCAAACATTTAGAACAAGAGGAAGGATTTTAATAAGAATGATAGATGAGACTGTCGGAATTTCAACAACAGTTAATACCATACGTGGTAGAATAAAACGTGTTGCAGAACAAATAAACGTAGGAGCACCAGTAATATTCCAGTCAATATACCAATCTAATGTATTCCAACAGGGTACTGAGTTTGTCAAATTAATGACAATGATAAGATTTAGAGATGAAACTCAAAGAGTGAACGAGTCGGTATTATCATACAAAGATATGTTGAGATATGTATCTGAAACAATACAGGCAAGTGAAGCGATAGTAAAACTAAGAGATATATTCAGAATAATAAACAATACAGTACAAACAACCGAATCAATAATACGACTCAAGGTTATAATTAAATTAATTAATAATAGTGTAAGTGTAGCCGAGGGAATTGTGAGATGGAGAACATTAAGAAGAGTAATCAATAACACAGTAGAGGCTGCAGAATCCATCATAAGATTAAGAGTATTAACCAGATTGATTAACGAGTCGGTATCTATCCAAACATTCAGAGATAGACTTAGAGCAATAAGAAGAGTAATAGATGAGACAGTACAATATAGCGAATCATTGAGAATGAGTTGGACAAGATCATTTACAGATACAGTATCAGTGTCAGAAACACAAATACACCTAAGTACAATGTTGAGAAATATAGCAGAGACATTAAGTGTAGGAGAAACAAGAGTTAGAGTTAGAGGAATGTTGAGAGTTATCAACAACTCATTGAATATAAGTGAGTCTATCATAAGACTCAGAGGAATATTTAGAATAATAAACAACTCATTATCATTATCTGAGTCTATCATAAGATGGAGAGTATTAGGAAGAGTTATTGATGAGTCGGTATCAGTTCAAACATTCAGAGAAAAACTTAGAGTTATTAAGAGAATACTTAATGAGAGTGTAAGCATACCAGAGACAAGAATACGAATAAGAAACATATTGAGAAGAGTATCAGAGTCAGTCAATTATGCTGAAGTTATATTACCAGTTAGAGGATTATTCAGAGTTATCAATGACACCGTAAGAGTATCAGAATCAATAGGAAGATTGAGAGAGATATTCAGAGTTATCAATGAGTCATTATCAATACCTGAATTAATAAAGAACTTCAAACATATCATACCAAAGGTTAATGAGTCAATCAGTGTGGCAACAACATTCGACACTGCTATGGGTAAGGTATATGTGATATTGGAAAACATATCTATCCAAACATTCAGAGAACCAATAAGAACATTATTGAGAGTTGTTACTGAATCAGTGAGTGTAGTAGAATCACTAGCAAAGAACCTACAGGATGGTGCTGTGAGAATCACAAGAAATATAAGAGTTAACTTGAGAGGAAGAGACGGTAAAGTGAGTAACAGAGCAAATAATGCAAGAACAAATATGAGAGACAAAGACGTAAACATTCATGACAGAAACAATAATAGTAAAAGTTATAAGCGTGGAGGCTCAGTAAAAGGTGAAGACAGATGAGCATGAATATGGTAGGAAGATCAACATCATTTACAGTAAAGGCAGGAAGCACTGCTACATTACAAATAACAGTAAAAGATGCTAGTGGAACTGCAAAAAACCTATCTAATACAGTAACTTATAACAGTGGAAAATGGAAGGTTTGGAAACCAGATGGAACTTTACTTTTGGATGGAGCTATAACATTTACAGATAGAGCAAACGGTGTGGTATCATACACTCTAGGTGCTAGTGATGTAACTAATGCAAAGGCAGGAATATGGGAAGGAGAGATAGAACTTAGAGATTCTAGTAATGGAATATCAGAACAAACACAATCTTTTAATTTCATTATTGAGGAGAGTTATTAGAATGACAGATATAAAAATAGTAGCAAGTGGAACATGCTCAGAATGTGAACACCCACAAAAAGATCATGAGGGAAACACAGTTTGTGATGTAGAAGGTTGCGAATGTACAAACATAGGAAGTTATTAGAAAGATATATATAGCGTATAATATAACATATATCATGCTAAAATTAGACGACATCAAATCTAAAGTGTACTTTGAGTTTAGAAGGGCTCAACAGGAAGCACTAAAGACAGAACGACTAGGTGTTATACACGTTTCTGACGTAATAAAACCATGTATGAGAAATGTCATCTACAAGAAAATTTTACCAGATACAGGTGTTTCTACAGAAGATGTAAAATCACTTTACTTTGGTCAATTAGTTCACGGTGATGGTAACTCTGACATAGCAAAAAACCCAGAACATCATGAGATGTTTTTGGCATATAACTATGTGAAAGATGAGCCACTCACAAGGGAAGAAGCATTGAAAATAGACCCTGAAGACCCAGAACAATTAGATATTATCTATGGAAGTATAGATGATTTAATTCAGATTGGGGATAAATGGATTATCTGTGATAAGAAAACTACAGGTTCTATAGACTATTTCAGTCGTGCTACTTCAAAACCAAGTGAAAGTCATGTAGATCAAATCAATAGATACAGGGTATTATTGAAGAAATGCTATGACATCGATGCAGATTTTGGTTGTGTCCTTTATATATCCAACAGGGTTGAGAAGGAGACAAGAGACAAACCTATTCCTATAGCTTTCAAGTTAAAGCCTATAGAAGAAACACTAAAGGATATGGTAGAGAAGGCAAGAATTATCAAAGATTCTATGTCAAACGGTAATCTACCAGAGAGAACTAAATGCTTTTTGTGTGACGGAATGTGTCCATTCGCTTCTCTCTGTTTCCAAGACGAGAGGAAGAAATGGCAGGAATAAAATTTGTTTCACCAGAATGTGTGAGTCACAATCATGTGGATTGCCCAGTAGTAAGACTGAGTTTGAGATGTGAATGTCTCTGTCATAAAATAAGAGGAGAGTAAATGATAATATACTTCAACGGAAATAACAAAGCCCATATGGAGGCTCTGCAAGACTGCAAAGTCAAGAATGTTGTATTATCATTTAAATACTCTTATGCAAATATTACAAAATTTAGAGATAAATTTGATAAGATTTTTGTTGTTGCAGGAACTAAAACAGAGCCAGAAAGATACTATGAATTATTGAAAAAACATAGAGAATTGTATGACTATGCTACACAGTTTGATGTCTTTTACAAGATGGATGAAACTCTAAAACACTTAGAGAATGAAAGAAAGATGGGCATAGATTGGACACTGCCTGTTTTACAAGAGAATTATCTACACCATTTATCTAGACTTAAATTAGAACCTGACTCTTATGTTTGTTTAGGTGAGGTTAAAGGGAGACATGATACAGAAGACCAGATAAGAAAACTACCATCAAACATAAAGTTTCATGGGTTAGCAAAGGGAAGATACATGAATTACAATAGTCCTAACTTTTATTCTTTTGATACATCAGGTTGGATTTCTGCTGCAATGACAAAGAAATGTGAGGTATGGAATAACCGTTCTACTAACTTCATGTTCTTTGGTGAGAAAGGAAAGTCAATGATACCTATGTTAAACCACGCATGTGAAGTGCATAAAGAGTATTTAGATATAGTAGGACTTAAAAAGCAGGATGTTATAGACGGAGATTATAATGCGTTATTAAAAATACCATTTGCTTTATTGTATTTACCTATGTGTAAACAATTAGGAATACTAAAAGAAAACTTTAATCTTTAAATAGTATTGTTTCACATAATGTTATATATGGCTGACGAGGAAATATTCAAGATAAAGCCACTTGACAAAAATGCTACAAAAGTTGTCGTAAATGGACAAAAAACAGTTTCTCCATTTAATTCTGCAAAGCATTTAAAAACTGCAAACATCCCTGCATTGTGTGACCAGTGTGTCTATAGGTCTATTGAAGACGGTGGCAATGGTAAATGTCCAAAGTATGAGAAGGGTGCTCTATGTGCTATAAGAAAAGATTTTATTGAAATGATAAATCAGTTAGACACAAGAGATCCTGAAGCAGTAAAAACCATGTTGGATATGTTAGCAAAACTCAGTTTTGAGAATGTACTCATGGCTCTCACAGAATCAAAGTTTGATGGAAACATACCTGATAGAAATACAAAATCAGAGATTAACACATTACTTAAAATTATATCAACCATAGGTGAGATTTCAAATAAGATAGTGGTAAGTGAGGAAAAGAGATATGATAAGAAAGGAGATATTGAATCCATATTTAGACAGATTAAGGCACAGAAAACAGGTGATTAGATGGGTCAACCAGAGAAAGCCATAGTCAAAGAGAGACAGAATTTTATGCAGAGTATAGTAAACTGTGTAAAATCACCTAGTAAATTCAGTGAGATATTTCTGAACCACAAATTATTTGATTATAATCAAGAGTATGTTGATTGTATGGAGAGGTTTATAGTATATAGGTCAGGAAGACAGGTGGGTAAAACCATGTCAACTGCAGTTAAAACAGTACACTTTGCGTTCTTTGCACCATTGTTATCCGATACTGTCAAGAATGAATGTGTGATAGTTATCGCTGCACCTACACAAAATCAGGCTAGTATCATGTTTGATAGAATTAGAAGTTTGGTAATTAAGAATGAGTTTCTACAAGGATATGTTGTAAGAAATACACAAACAGAATTGTGGTTAAACTTCTTAGATAATTCTGGTATGAGTAAAATAATTACAAGGGCTACTGGAGAAACAGGTACAGGATTAAGAGGTTATTCGCCACATGTAATTATAGCTGACGAATGTTCTTTCATTAAGACAGATATACTTAGGGCTTTCTTACCTTCTGGTATGGCAACACAAGCAAAAGTTTGGCTTACATCTACTCCTTTCAGTAAGGCAGGATATTTCTATGAGGCATGTCAAAATGCACGACCTAAAAACCCAGAGGGAATGTGGAGAGAGTTTCATGTTAAATCAATACAGAACCCACTAATTAAACAAGACCCTACATTTATTGAAGAGATTAAAAGATTAACAAGAGAAGAATATACACAAGAGGTAGAAGGAGAGTTCCTAGATATTGGTGATGCTCTCATACCAAACAGCTTGATAACAGAAGCCATATCCGATGGAAGACCTAGAGGAAATGTAAGATATTATATGGGAGTTGACGTTGCAAGAACTGGTAGAGATGAGACAGTTTATACTGTGATAAAAGTAGATGATGATGACGTTGTATTTGTAGAAAGTGTTGAAGCAGAAAGTCAATCTAATGTCGTAGAGGTGGCAGGAAAGATACAGGATATGGTAAGAGATTATAGAATAGAAACAGTATTCATAGATGAGACTGGATTAGGTGGTGGTCTTGTTGACTTATGCAGAGAGAGGAGAGTTCCTACAAGGGGTGTCATTTTCTCATTACAAGAGAAGGCAGATATGTATAAGAGTTTGAGATTATTATTTGAGAATCATAAGATAAAACTGAAACAGGTAAACAAATTAGTCTATCAATTATCTTATCTAAGAAGAGAATATACTGAGACTGGACTCATGAAAATCAAATCAGATGAGCATGATGACTATCCTGATAGCCTTGTTTTAGCATGTAGAGCAGTATCAGCAGGAGAAGGATGGCATGTAGTTGATGTCGGAAAAGCTCTTGGTAAGGCTTTATTTGGTTAAATTTAAATATCATTATTTCATTTCTTATATATGGTTGAGAGCGACAGCAAGCCAGTATCAGATGAAGAGATAGAAGATGAAACTGATATTGTTGATGCTAGAATAGAGAAGAAAAAACTCACAAGATTAGCAAATCCTAATGTTGATGGTGGTCAAACCAGAATAGATTCAAGACAACAATGGGGAGATAAATCAAAAGTTGGTCGTAGTCACGAGAAAGCAGAGAAAGATTATAGAGATAAAGATGGAACTGGATATGGAGATTTAATGACTACGAATGTCATGCCATATAATGTAAATACTGACACGGAAACCTATGTTGGTAAGCCTGCAGAGAACAAAGATGAAGAAGATATGAAGGATGAAAGTCAAACTTATATACATGAAAGTAGCAAAAAAGGCATGGTTGATTTAAATAAATTGACACAAACCAGAGTTGGAGATCACATAAGTTACTATCAGAATGGGGTTCAAGACAATGGTGTAGTAGCAAAAATGGCTAGTTCATATATAACAGTTTTAAAAGAAGATGGAAGTTTCTCTGATGTTCACATCAATGACACATTTTTCGTAGATAATATCCTTGTAGATAAGACATGGGATGAGATGAACATGGAAGAAAAAACTGATTCACTTGTAAAAATTAAAGCATATTCACCAAGATATTTGACAAAGACTTGGGATCAATTACCAAAAGAATTGAGAGCAGTATTACAATCTGATCAAGAACATGGTGCTTACGGAAATATAGGTGGAAGACCAAACGTAGGTATCTCAACAGATACTCCTATCGATGCTGATGATGAGTATGAAGGAAACTCACATGATGAAATGCAGATAGATAATCAATTCCAACATGATGTAAAGTCACCAAAGACTGCAGAAAAAGCAGGAGAATTCACATATTCTGAGAAACCAGATTACAAGGTTAAAAATATAGGAGTTCCACAACAACATAATCTTAATAGTTGGGGTGTGAAGTACGATAAATATATAAAGGACAAGGAGGAGAAAGAGTAATGCCTAAAAGAATAGTAGCAAGTAGAAAAAAGAGAACCAACACAGGTATGAAAAGAGGTCAAGTTTATACAGCTAATGATTTAAGAGGTATGGATGATAATAATTTTAGAGCAAATCAAGAAAGTTCAGCTAAATACACAAAATTAATGGGTTCAGGTAATAATATTTCTGCAACAAGAAGAGCAGGAAGAAGTGTTGGTGGAAGAAGTGGAAGAATGGGTGTCACTGCAGGAACAGATGCTTATGGTAGAAGAGCAGCATCAGTAGCATTACCAAAAGCAAAGAAGGAAAAGAAAACAAAGAAGGTTAAGAAAAAATCATTATCAGAAATTAAATCATTTTTAACTGGATTACAAGTATCATTGAAACATGGTGGACATGGAGAAGCTTCAACAGAAGCAAGAGTAGCAGGAACAAATGTTGATACAAAAATAAGACAAGATAAAAAACCAGATAAAATTAGAAGTCAACCAAAAGAAGTAAAGACAGGTAAACAATTTAATTTACATACTAGAGTTGGAGATATAGCAACAAGAGGAGTACGCACTTCAGCATCAGAATTACCAACACTAGCAGGAGAACTATTAAAGTCCTTCAAAGCAAAGTGGAACTAGAAACGTTTAAATATCTTACATATAAATATATTATATGAGAAAAGATGAACCTAAAAAATGTATAAATTGTGGTGCAACTTTACCATATAGATATAAGGGTCGTCAAAAAATATACTGTTCTGACTTGTGCAGAAAAAGTTATAAAAACCAATAGTGTAGGGTAATCGTGAACATATTCATTGATGGAGGAACTAGGGGTTCTAGAATATGCTTGGTTGATGGAGATAAAACCATAGTACATGTGAGGAAAACAAAGACTGGTGACACACCTACAAATAATGAATTAGAATATCTTGCTTTAGAATACGCATTACAATATATCAAAAACAATCATAAAGGAAAGAGTATAAAGATATACTCTGACTCTAAACTTATAGTAAATCAGATGAATGGTGATTGGCGTGTGACCACAGATTCATTGATACCACTTTACAATAAATGTAAAGCCAAGATGACAGATGATATAAAATTAAGATGGGTGTCTAGGAAATTTAATCTAGCTGGACACGTTCTTGAGGACTAGGCTTTCTAGGATAAGTTTCATGACCTTGATCATTAGCTTGATTACTTTGTGAGAATGACTCTAACATTCTATGGAATACTGCAGCATCACTCTCATACATATCACCATTCTTAGTCTTCTTTACATACTTTGCAAATTTTCTAAACATTTCTTTATCCTCCCATGTGACACAGATTGTGGTATGTGAGTTTCCTGCTTTCCTTTTTGCCATGATATTTCTAAGAATAGTTATTATATAAATCTTTCTTAACTACAGCCATTAGACTTTTTACCTTCGTTTATAAAGTAACAAGCATCAGGTAGCCAAGGTGGGTGTGGTTTTAAATATCCATCTTCTCCATATATTTGAACTAATTGAAACTTATCTGCTATAGTTATTTCAAATCTAATATCTTCATCCTCAAATGGAGATAGAGTTGGAACTAATGCTGACCTTTTATGGTCTTGTTTATCTCCCCAATAATGACCTAAGCCTAACCCATGTCCAAGTTCATGAAGAACTATATTATATACAGTGTTCAATGGAAGTTGTTTTTTCTCAAACACAAATTCAAATTGACCTTCACTATTTTCTTTCATACTACCTAAATCTATTACTATATTATTTCGTTCCTCTGCGTGTAGGAAAACTACGATGTAGGTAAACTTATGTTTACTGTCGGCAAAATCTATTCCAGTTAAACCTAGAGCCAAATCATCTGTTCTCTCATTCCATGCTTCAAACGTTAAGAATATAGTACAATGCCTGTAATCATCTGGTGTTTTATTCCAGTGTTCATGGTAAGGAACTGTTGAATGTGTGAACATTGTCCAATCTCCATCAGTAAACTCACTCATCTGTATTTGCCATTCAAGTATTGCACTCCAAGATTCATACTCTACAGCCTTCCAATAATCCCAATCAACATGTGTTGGGTTAGGTTCAAACAAACAAACTTGTGGTCTAGCATCATGTCTAATACCCAAGTTTTCATATTTATCTCCTTCTTCATGTGTAAAACCAAACGCTTGAACACTTGTTACCATTAATAAACTAACTACTATTAGAGAAATTCCAAGTAATTTCAAACCTTCCATAAGATTTATATGAGAGACTATTATATATATTTAACATGGGTTCTAAGATTAAAGCCAAGTACGACGGTAGTTGTAAAATCTGTGGTTCTGTTTGGAATGTAGGGGATGATCTCTATTACCAGAAACAACCAAGAGCTACATGTTCTGAAGAAGAGTGTTTTAAACAACAAGGTGGAACTGTTAAAGAATATGTTGTCAGAAAAGATGATGTAATCATAACTAGAATACCAGAAATCGATGTTCAAGATTCAGTTAAACAAGTGGCTGACACACTGCAACAATATATTGTTGTAGCACATCATCTAACTAAATCACTATATCCTGAACTAGATATTAACACACATACTTTTGGACAGATACGTTCTAAAGTGATAGACCAATTACTATATTGTACTGACATACAAAAACAGTGATAAGGTTTATATTACGGAATAGTATATGTAAATCATGAACATTAGCAAAGTTCTTGAGCCTGAAGAGCGTGAAGATTCAACTCCTCTAAAAGCAGGAGATGAAATGACAATCCAAGGTTTCAAAATCAAGCATAATAGAAAGTTTGATGCTGACCTCGTTGAGATAAAAACAACTGAGGGCTTACGTCATACTTATGCTAAGACCATTATCGGTCAGGGGAAAGCTGATGGTTGGTGGGCAGAGCAAGTTAAAAAATGCGTTGCCTTAGATGCCTCAGATGGTCTTGATGTGGTTGTTGTAGAACGTGAGTCTAATACAACTGGCAATAAAATGCTAGCTTTAGAAACACGTAAGGAATAACCATTCCTTTTTTTCTTTTTTAGACAACACTTATATTACTCTACATCTATACTATATTATGGAACAATGCCAAACATGTTATAGGTCAAAAGATAAAATAGATACTTGCCTTTGGAATGGTAAGGTCATGTGTAATAAATGTGCAGGAAAATTATTAAAATATACATGGGGTGGAAAGAATCCAAAAGACTGTCCACATCCAAACTTCTTTTTTAAAGAATGGAAATTTTACTGTAGAACCTGTGGGAAATTAGAGAATGAACGCTAACGAAGAACATGAATACCCTCAATGTAGAATATGTAAAGACTTAATGCCTAAGGATTGGGAATGGGATGAATGTGCTGCATGTATGGAGTGGTATCAACATTGACTTGTAAAGAAAAATGTGACAGGTGTGGTTGGAAAATGGAAGAGTTACAATCATGTCATTTACGATGTCCTAATTGTGGTTCTCATCTTGATTGTTCTGATAAAGGGAGTGCATGGTAATGAATATATGTAAAGGTGTTTGTCAATTAAAATTAACAACAGCAAACTACACTAGAGGATGGAGATACCTAGGTGATGGGTGGAGAAAATGCAGTACTTGTATGATTTCAATAAAGACAGATGAGTTTAAATGTCCTTGTTGTAAAAGGAAATTAAGGGTTGGTTGTATAATTGCAAATTAATTTCACTACAGAAAACATTGACAGGAAGCAGTATGAGCAGTTGATATTATATTATATCTATGAACACTATCATTACACAGATTTTAAAAGATTACAAGAGCAAGATAAATGGGTAATAAATATAAAAAGAACACAAGATTTTGATAAGGGATTTTATCAAGGTGCTGCAAGAAAAGATGAATTAGATTACTCTATACCACATGGGGTTACAGGTCTTGGAGATATAACTTGTTACATATCTGATAATAAGAACAGTATATATACAATGCAAAACATGAGTGTGATATGTCATGAGTTGGCACATATGATACTAATGATATACTACCCAGATAGAATAACTAAACAAAGACATGATGATTTCTATGGTAAGGTGGGTGATAATAGAAAGTTCTTTTCATCAGAAGTACATGATAGAATAACAGAAGGAAAGACAAAGATATTTAGAAGGAAAATATCTAGGTTTAAATCTATTAGTTTTATAGGTGTTGATATATCTGACGTAACAAATAGTAGGAGGAATATGACATGGTAAAAATGGAGACACTTAGAGACTTTGAAATGTATCAAATGTTTAAAGACGTAAAGAAAAAGAAAAAGAGGAAGAAGAATATTGGGTGATAAAACCTGTAATAAGTGTGGGTATAAAGGTCTTGGATGGGATATGGAATTCCACAAAAAGACTGGTAAGTGGAAACTAGATAATCATAGAAGACAAGATGGTAAATGGTGTAACAAACCTCCTGAATCAATCATGCGTATGAGAAGAAAGCATGAGATTGATGCATGTCCTTATTGTTTTCACACAAGTAACTTTGGAATGTTCACAAAAGAATCAGGTGATTTAGAAAAACATATTAAAGCATATCATCCTAGCCAAGAAGTACTGACAGATTTAGATTATAAAATAATGCACGGTGGATTAGCAGGAGTTGATTTAAAATATTGGAAGTCCGATCCTCACCATTCTAAATACGAGAAACGTTAATATAGGGGATAGTGTTATACAAATCATGTCAAAATACAAATTAAAAGGAAGAAGTAAATCTTCAAAAACAATATTAAACTTAGCAGATATTCATGACGGAGCAACAACTTCTGTTTGTTCACCAGAACCATACATAAATGATTTGAATACAACATTTAGACCTAACAAATTACAGAGAACTTTGTATGATATTTGGGAACAAGTACCTGACTCACTTTCAAAAAAGAAAACAGATTTGATAGTGATTAATGGTGAGCCTGTTGATGGAGCAAACAAGAAAGGTCTAGGTCAACAATCATGGACAACAAATCTATGGGATCAGGCTGAAGACTTTATGAAATTAATGAAAGTTCATGCCTATGATAATATATTATTTACTAGAGGCTCTGGCTACCATGTTCAAATAGATGGTACAAATATAGAGGAGATTATAGCAAAACAAATGAACGCCTTGAAGTATAAAGCATACGGTGGAGAAGGTGCTACAGATTACTATGCTTTCGTAGAAGCCTATGGCAAAATGTTTAACTTCACTCATCATGTAGGCTTTAACAAATGGGCAGCATATAGAACAACTGCATTAGCAAGAGAGATGGCAGGCATGGTATTTGAGAATAATAAATTACACAAGTCAGATGTTATAGTAAGAAGTCATGTTCATTATTTTGTACACGTAGAGTTTGTTAATACTCATGGTTGTACAACGCCTGCATGGAAATTCCCTGACGGACATCTTTTCCGTGGTGGAGTAGCAGGAACAACTCCTGATATTGGAGCAGTAGAATTTATCATTGAACCTAACGGTGAGATTATAGTAAAGAAACATATAACCGAAGTAGAATTAAAACCACTGGTGAGACATATTTAATGCCAAGTTATAGAGCATACTCAGGTGTTTTAGTGAGGTCAAGAGTTCACTATTTTGAGAAGGATGATGAAGAAGAAAGTAATTCTAACTCTTAGTGACAAAGATGCTGAGATTTGGGAGTCAAAAACTACCAAACAATTAATCGTAGAGAACCTACCAAAAGGTAAGCCAACTATATGCTCCCTTGTAGCAAAGTCATTAGGCAAGCATCCTAGAAGAGTCATGGATTGTTTGATGGAGTTACATGAAGAGGGATTCTTAGAGATGAGAGAAGGTAAGGTAGAGACAAAGCAGGGTAGAACTGTCGCCAAGATTTTCACCAGAGTAAAATAATATATCTCTGTTATATTTCTTCAATGCAAAATTATAAATAGGGTATTGAATAATACCTTCTATGTTCGTTGAGATATATGTAGAAGGATTAAAAGACCCTTTTCTATTACCAGTCGGAAAGTTATCGAGTGTAGGTAAACAACTAGAAGCTCGAGGTAAAAAATGGAAGTACGGTAAGACCTACTCCTAATCATTTTTTTTTTCAACAACATTTATATTATTCAATGTTCTAGTAATTACATGAATTTTAACGCAGGAATTAAATCAATATCAATAAGCAAGGAAGCCAAGAAAGTATTTGAGGAGCTTGATTCTATAAGACCAAAACATATATCGTTTAGTTTAATGTTAGCTATAGCAGCAGATGAATATGTCAAACAACATAACAAAGGTCTAGTAAAACTAGATGATTTTAATGAGGATGACAGAGTAACAGTACCAAAGTTCTTTTCAGATATGAATACATGGATTAATTATGTCACTGGAATAGATGATAAAGATAAGAGTGACATCAAGGAAAGATTACTACAACTTCAGAACCTAATGGATAGAGTATAATGCAGTTCACAGAGTCTCATATAGTATCACATCTAAAAGATATATTCAGTTCATCAAAATATAATGATATAATATCACGACTAAGACCAGAGAGCACATTCACATTGAATGTAATGGAAGATGATTTGTACACATTCTTTACTGATTCAAAAGAAGAGTTTAAAGAACATGTAAAATCTGCCATCTTTTCTATGAAGGAGGAGCAGTATGGTAGTGGTGTTGATGTGAGATATGATTTTAGAAATTTAAAAATTAACTTAGTATCAAATCATGTAATAAAAATGCACGATTTAAATGCAAAGAATCATGAGAGAAATATTGTAACTTTTGATTGTGAAATAATAGCAGTTGAAAGAGAGAAATCATATGTTAAACAAGCAACAGGAATATGTCCTCAATGTTTCAAAGAGATGGATATAAAATCTGATTATGATAGAGATATAACAAAAACAATATGCCCAAACCTTACATGTAAAAATCAGAAGGTAAATATAGACACAAAGAATTTAGTTACAGATAACATACAGTATGTATATCTACAAGAGTTATTATCTGATGCAAAGAATAACTCACCAATAATTATGAGGGCAGTGACAACAGATGAGTTATCAGGTACGTTATTTGTAGGACAGAAGAAAAGAATATCTGGTATGTATAAATCAGTGATAGGAAAGGATAAGAATAAAGACAACATAAACGAGATAACAATAGAGGTTTTTGCAGCTAAGGATTTGGAGAAAAAAAATGATGTGTGTTTAACTTCTGAGGAAATACAAGAGTTAGTAAAGGAATCAAAACGAGATGGCTTTATGGATGATGTGGTAGGTAGTTTTGCACCATTAATTATAGGATATAAGGATATAAAATTCTCAATCTTACTAATGTTAGCAGGAGGATATTCCAAAGTAAAACGTGGAGATATAAACGTACTGTTAGTTGGCGATCCGTCACTTGCAAAGTCAGAATTATTAAAAGAGTGTTCAAAGGTATCATCAAAATCTATGTACACATCTGGCAGAGGAGCCAGTGCTGCAGGACTTACAATAGGTCTAGTCAAGATGGACAACGGAAGTCAAGTAGCACAAGCAGGAGTACTACCATTATGTAATGAAGGACATGCTTGTATAGATGAGTTTGATAAAATGAATCCTAATGATAGAAGTGCAATGCACGAAGGTATGGAACAACAAACTGTCAGCATAGCAAAGGCAGGATTTAGAATGACACTTCCTGCAAAGACTAGCATACTTGCTGCAGCAAACCCAAAATATGGAAAGTATGATACAGAGATGTCACTAATAGATAACATAGATATACCAGTACCTCTCGTCTCTAGATTCGATTTGATATGGTTAATCAGAGATAAGGTTGACAAATCTCAAGACATAATAAAAGCAGAGCACGTTTTAGAAACCTTCACAGGTGAGGACATGTCAAACAAGGTATTCCTAGACAGAAACAAACTTACCTCATACATTAACTTTGTAAAAGAAATTAAACCTACCATAAGTGATGAAGCAAAGTCAAAACTATCAGAAATTTACCAAAAAATGAGGTCACTTTCTGCAAGTAATGAATCACTTGCCGTGGGTGTTAGACAACTGGAAGCGTTAGCAAGGTTATCAACTGCACACGCAAAGATGTTGTTCAAGAACGAGGTTGACGTAACAGATGTCACTGTTGTAGAAGGACTCTTGAAGAGTATGTATGAATCACTCGGAGTAAAAATGGACAGTGGTTTTACACAGGCTACACTAGTCTTGGGAAAGAAAGAAACAAAAGAACAAACTGCAACAAGAGTATGGAAAGAATGTGAGAATGAAAGAAAGTCAGTAAAGTATAGTGATTTTATTAAAAAATTATCAGAGACAGGACTGTATGATGAGTCATCTGCGAAATCATTATTCGCACAATGGGAAATGAAGTGCTTGATAAAACTAAATGGTGATGGAAGATACCAAAAAATATAGATGCAAACGTTAATATAGAGGAAGATGTTAAGGATAACATGAGCGAAGAAGTTACTATGATTGGTGAAGAATTAATTGAAGATGTTGAAGAGAAGAAAGAAGAGCCTGTTGATTTAACAGTTGATCAACTAGATGGTGTCGGTGCTGTAACAAAAAAGAAATTAGAATCATTTGGTATTAAAAACATTATAGATATAGCAGTGAGAGGTGCTAAAGAGGTACAAGAAATCACTGGTGTTGATAAAACAAAGGCAAACGCTTGGGTATTTAATTCACAAAAACTATTAGAAGATAATAATATGATTAGAAAATCTGACATGACAGTAACAGAACTTATGAAATATCAAGAGAGCCAAGAAAGATTATCCACAAAATGTGATGATGTAGATAGTCTATTCAACGGTGGACTTGTAGCAGAATCAGTTTACGAAGTCTATGGAGAATTTGGTTGTGGTAAAACACAATTCTGTTTGTCATTAGCAGCAGAAACAATAGCCAAAGGCAGTGATGTGGTTTGGATTGACTGTGAAGATACATTCAAACCTAGAAGACTTGCAGAAATCATGGTTAACAGAGAATTATGTACTGAAGAAGAGTCACTTGAAAAATTAGACAAAGTAAAATACTTTTACACTCCAAACTCAGAACAACTGATGGGGACAGTTGATTCATTATCTGATTTAATGCTAGAGAGAAGACCAAAACTAGTCATACTTGACGGTGCTATCGGACAGTTCCGTGAAGAATATCTAGGAAGAGGTACTCTAGCAGAAAGACAAAATCAAATTGCAAGATTGATGACACATCTTAAAAACATATCGTTTTACTTCAGATGTGTAGTGGTTTTCACAAATCAAGTACAAAGTGACCCTGCAATAATGTTTGGAGATCCAGTAAAACCTATCGGTGGTAACATTGTAGCTCATGCTTCAACTTACAGAGTTTACTTTAAGAAATCTGGTAAGAAGAGGATAGCAAGGATGATAGATAGTCCTGAACATGAGATGAAAGATGCAAGTTATACATTAACTATAAAAGGAATAGAAGACGTAGAAGATTAATGAATCCTCGTCAAAGGATGAGATACTCTAATCGAAAAGCTGTAATGTGGTTATTAAAAAATGGATATGATGAAATCTGGTTGAAACCACATGGAAGGAGACAGGACTTAGTATATACTAGGGGAGAATGGTATAGAGCACTAGATTTATGGAATCTTTTTGATGGAATATGTTTTGATAAGGATTATAACATTGTTATGCTGCAGATAAAGACTAACGCATGGGCTAAGGCAAAACCTCTTGAGGACTTTGCAAAAGAACACAAAAATATTACTGTTTTATCAATCAATGTTAAAGGTGAAAAAAATAAGTGGACTGTGTTTTCTAGAGAATACAAATAACTTATATGTGGCATTGTTTTAACTACTTTATGCGTTTTGAAAATGGTAACATAATAGGAAATGGAGAAGATACTGCATTAGAATTATTAGCACAGTTATTTCCTCAAAAAAGCATAAAAAGACAGGTAAAACTGTCAGAACTTCTCAAAAAAGACTGGGCAGATGACCTAAGTGAGCGACAAAAAAAAGAGACTATTGATTTAGTTGTATATACAAATCCTGTGATTGTAGTCAGGGTACAAGACCCACATCATAATGGAATCATCACTGCAGAAAGAGATTTGGTACAAAGAAAGACTTTAGAGTGGAATAATATCAAAGTCGTGGACTTGAGAAATTATGACTGTATAAATATCATGAAAGAGGAAAATAACAGGGAAGCAATGAGAGAACTGCTAGAAGCCTTCAAATATGAAGGTATTACTTAGCATATTTTAGTCATTGCCAGAGGAAGTTGTCGGCACGTTCTAGAAACCTCTTCCACCTCTGTTTCAAGTGTAAATGATGCACTAACGACATAATATAATATGATAATACTACCTAATATAAACCAAGCTAATTTTCTCATGCTTTTTTTCTAATTCTAGAGTAAATAAGCATTGCTATATTTATCATAGGTATTATTTCTATCAAGTCCACACCATATAGGAAGAAATCCAGTATTGGATTAACTCTAGAAATCATACCCATTTCTAGGTATAAATCCATATTCCATACCATGTGTGGAATTTGTATATATATGATTATGGCTGTTACGAGGAGGCTCTCAGTAGTGTGCCTCTCATACCATGCCCAAAAACTACCCCACATAATTAGAAAACTTTATTTGGATTATTAAATGTATCTAAAATAAGGTAAAACTAATGGACTTAAAGACATGTGGATGTGATGAGAGAGGTATTTTCTACCCAGATAGTGGGAGAATAATAATATACCTAAATAATCATGAAAATTTGGAGGATATTTTGGGTACAATAACCCATGAATTAGTCCATAAATGTATTCATGATTTTGATGAGACTTTAGATGATGACCAAGAGGAAAAAGTTATTTATAATATGGCTTGGGCAACAGAATCAATAGTGTGAGTCCATATAGGTTTCACATTCATGACCATTCATTGTTTTCACCTTAATTCTTCGATAAAACTTTGTTTCATATGTATCAAGTCTCTTTAAATCCTTTTCAGTGACTTCAAAGACCTTACCTTTCGCAATTTCATCTTTATCTCGGTAAACAGAAGGAAAAGAGGTTAGAAAAGAGTGCGTATCGACTCGAAAGCCACGCACACTGTCTTCTTCTCCCTCTATTTGTTTATTGAGTACTCTTTCTCGTACAGTGTCGTCTAATAACGAACCATACACAAAAAGCTTACTCATTTGAGTGCACTAACTCCTTAACTGCATCTGTGCATTGATTACACAAGTCTAATTGATCATATTTCTTAGTTTCTTTGTCATTAAGACAAATATGGCATAACATGAATTTTTTAGAAAAAAACCATTATTAAATTCTTCTCTAAAAAAACCTTTTTTCTGGGTTTTTGTTGTGTACAACCCATCAGCGTAAGTATAACGTTGCATCCCTACTAAAGTCATTGTCTCTTTCAAGTATAAGTTTGTTTTTCTTGGAAAACTTGAAACAGGTTGGGCAAATTTGCCACTTCCAACCATTCTTCCAAGCCCTGTCTCTTTTACTATGTATGTGTGTTGCTGTCTTTAGACATCTCTTGCATCTCATTTTAGACTATGTATTATCTCCCTTTTCAGTTTGCCCATGATAAACGAAGATACCTCACTGAATCTATTACATCTCACATATGTTTTGAACATCTGTGTAAAGTAAGAGTCAGGAGTTCCATGTCCAACACCTACGATTGTTATGTTTGGACATTGTTTGAGTGCTCGTTTGTGTGCCTTTATGACTTGTTTGTAAACCATGTCTCGTCTCACTGCTGTACCATTCACTTTGTAATATGGAATACCATCCGTTACTACAATTAAGAGTTTTCTTCTACCTTTCATAGTTTTCAACTCTCTAACTCCTGCATCCAATCCAAAGTGTGTTGGTGTGAATCCTCCACGTTGAAGTGGGAGATATTTCAAATCATCAAAGCTTTCGTACCTTCTTAATCTCATATCTCCTTTACTGTCAGAAGACCATGTGATACATTTTATATCAACTTCAGGTATTCCTTCTGTGGACTTCCATAATGTTGCTACCATTTTTGCAACAAGTGAGTTTTGAACTCTCATACTACCAGAGCCATCTATACTTAACACAATAGATAACCCTTTACTTTTGCTGTCATCAATGAAGCAGTCGCCAAACGTTCCTTGTGTTTTTCCTGCAATATATTCTCCAACATCTATGTCATTTCCTGCTTCAGCAGTTCGCTCTTTGTTTCTGTCTTTGAACATATTTAGAAGTCTTGTTACTTCTTTCACAGCATTACTGTCAATCTCAATCGATGTTGCTGCATTAGATTGTTTATCAAGTGGAACTTCTTTGTATCTTTTACTAAAGTTCTCATTAGAAGTATCAAACAAGTTCTCTTTAATATATCCTACTTGCTCATCTGCTTCTTCAGATAACTCTTCTAAAACTTCCTTGTAGTCTCTTGACTCAAATTCCTTTTGTAATTCGATTCCTTTATCAAGAGCTTCTTGTTTCTCATCAGGAGTGTAGTGTGGTTTTGGTTCTTTTCCTTGGTATGTTTGTTGTCTATTCTGAGCAACAATTTGATTATCTCCTTTTCTTTCCTCGAACTTTGGACAGTCTTTTGGATTCTCAAGGTGTTCTATAACCTGTTTTGCTTTGTCTTCTAAAAATTCATCCAAGTATGGTTTCATTTTCACTAAGACAGCTATTGTTCCATGAATTGAAGTTCCTTCAACATCATGTATTAATGGTGCGAGTGGAGAATACTTTGTCTTCTTAACCAAATCTTCTCGAAAGAATCTTTCAGCTAGTAATGCCATTGATGGATGGTCAACAAATTCCAATCTCTTTCCTAGTTTTTTTCTCACTCTAACAAAATCCTTAGCGTTACCCAAGTATATTTTTGCCCATAAAGATTCTATTCTTTGGTCTTCAACCACGTTCATTGCTTCATGGTATGTACGCAACGCTACACTATACATTGTAGTCATTTTAGGAAACTTTTGTTTCATGATTATTGCCCAATCCTTTATCAATTCTTCTGCCACAGGGTCAAAGGAATTGAATAGTATATGAGCAAGCTCATGGTTAATGGCAGTGTTACCATCAACACCTAATACTTTTGGTTTTGCTTTCGTAAGAACATACCCACTATTTGGACTATCTACTGTAGATGAAGTAGCGACAACAGAGTTTTCCCCTGCTGCGTACTTTAATTGAATGGGTGCTCTAACGACTCTTGAAATAAGAGAAGTCTTTTTTCTGTCATATTCTTCCTCAGATATTCTATCATTGGATATATCTATGTCATCTCTATTTGGCACGTTCATCTTATTTCAACTCCAAATATTTCTTTGATTTGTTTCGTAACCAATTCTCTTTGGTATGAATCACCAAACTTTGAAACTACTGCGTTCTTTAAACTTCTTTCAAGTGGTTTCTTAAGTTCTGAATCTGACCACATTCTATAACATTCAGCGAACTGAGATAAATCTCTTGGAGATATAGAATACTCTACATCAGCGTTCTTTCTGAGGTTGTGAATGTTTTGTGTCAATGTCATCAATGGTTCAATGATTTTCTCCTTATCAATGCCTGACCAATCAATGATTTTTGATAGGTCGTCACTGTTTGGATATTCCCATACTGCTCCAATGAATCTACTTCTTGCATCTTCTGTGATTGTGTTTACTCCTGCATAGTTGCTTGGATTAACTGTAGCAATTACAGATAGTTTGACACCTTCATCAAGTCGGTATATCTTACCGTTTGCAACTATTGACCTACGGTCATCAGTTACAGAGTTAGTTGCTTTTTGCAATTCATGTATCATAGCATTAAACTCATCAAAGTATAATGCTCCTCGTCTAAAATGGTTTGCAACTAATATTGCTGTTGGTAATACTCCTAGTTGGAAATAACTTCCATTCTCATTTATTTGTGGTCTTCCAATCAAGTCACCAATTTTAGTTCCATCGGAACAGTTCATTGGTATGATTGGTATGTTATGTTTCAAACAAATATTATGAACGGCTTGTGTTTTTCCCAATCCTTTATCACCTTCAATTAGATAGTTCTTTCCTTTCAGAATAACTTGTTCTAATTCATCATACTCATCACTCAGTTGAATATAATCTACTCCCCACTTGGTAGGTAGGTAGTTGTCATACTCAATATCTGCGACAGGTACTTTGAAAGTACGTGGTACTTCCGTTGTTGTAGAATCTACTGATTCTATTAATTTCTTTTCCATGTTTTCCTCCTGTTACATATTAAATACATAACTGTAATATTAATCTTCATTCCATATCACCCTCGACAACATTATTTCTTCATGTATATCTTTGGCTATAGACATTATAGCTTCAGCAGGAAGTTTCCTACATCTATGTTTTATAGAATGGTCAAGTGCCTTCTCAAACTCTTGGTGGTTATCCAATGCCAATAGGTTAACACAAAAATGGACAATGAATTTCTCTCTATCTGAAAGACTCACCAGAATCCACTCCCTGAGAGACTTGACAATCCAAGTTCAGCTAGAAGTTTCTTTCCTTTTTTCTTCTCTCTTTCTCTGAACTCTCTTTTCTTTTCAGGATTATCTCTACTGACATAATCCTTGTTTGTATATCTAGTACCCATTCTTTTCTACCTCCATTCTTCTATCAAAGCAGGCTTCACATTCATTATGATACCATACTTTAGTGTGGTCAATGTATCTGCTATGTGAATTCATAACCATACATATTTCAAAGCTAGAAGTTTCCTTATTACACTCAATACAATAGTGTGGTACTGGTGGTTTGTTTGGATATTCTGCCCATAAATCAGAATGTAATCTATGTTGTCTTAACAACTCTTCTAATCCCAAATGTTTTATCTGAGTTTCAGTCATTCTATCTGGGGCTATCCACATATACTGCATGCGTTGTAACTCAAGTCGTAGTTTTCTACGTTGTCTTTCACTCAAGTCTTGTCTTTTTTCATTATTTCGTATCACTTTCAAATTCACCTCCTAGTTTTTTGACAGCTATTACGTGGTAACAGTTTAATGTAAACTGATACCCAGTACAATCACATTCATAATCGTCACCGTTCTTTACAACAGTATGTAATTTTGTTGGGTCAGAAGCAGATGGCATTATCCATGTGTTATCTTCTGTTAGTTGTACTTTATGCAGAATACTATCTGCTTTCTTTTCTTGTCTAAGAGACATTAGAATCCCAACTCCTCTTCAATTGCTTCAATTTCTTGTTGAAACTGTATAGGATTTACAGGACTAAACAATCTCTCGTTTTCTTTCACTGGTACAATTAACTTACGTTCAAGGAATACTTTTACACCTTCTTTTGTAAGTGTTACCTCGTGTCTTGTATCTGACCATGCTCGGTCTTCATTGGTTGGAGAAGTCCATACGACTATACCTCCAAAATCTTCTTTCAAACTCATGGTATCACCTCCTTTGTGTCACAAGTTTCTAACATATAGTATATACGTGAACATCACATATATGTGTTAGCTAAAATATTAAACAGCGTTATATTTATTTGAACTTTTCTTTGAACTCATCACTTAAATAATTAGCAGGATTTTGTTCACTTCGTTCAAACACTTCCTTCTCAATGGTAAACATCTCCACTAATATTCTAGTGTATTCAGCACATGCTCTTGCATCGTAAACATGAAAGTGTCTTACTAGTACCTTTATTATTTGATGATGGTCTATATCTTCGTAACCTTCTATCTTAAAGTCATCTAAGATATGTTGTTTGAATGTCTTTGATAATCCAAACATATCATCTACATCAGGGTTCTGCACTATCACTCCAATATCCTTCATTTCAAGTAATACTGTGTGAAATCTTTCTTCTCTTTGTTTTCTATTCATTATAATCTATTTCCTCCTTTCGTGTTGTGTACAACTTTCTTGGCATGAGTGGGTGTTGTTGTAGTATATCTTCATCAGGCGTTACCAATATCTTCTTATGTGTTCTACATATTAAATGTTGCTGCTTAATTCTGCAGTCACAATTTCTAACATGCCATACTAATTCTCTATCTGATACGTTCATTTCGATTCCTCCATCATCCAGTCTTGGATTTCACGACAGATTTCACAAAATAAAACATTTGATGATAATGCCATTACACCTTTTCTTTTACAAGAAGAACATACCAATTCATTTAAAATTTCTTCTAATAAATCTTCAGTCATTTCGATTCCTCCTT